>JADMIO011116443.1_pt1 | contig 69595 bp, 52 predicted proteins | sample 8958161 | NCBI WGS metagenome assembly JADMIO01 (sample SAMN16585339, study PRJNA669376) | soil metagenome | isolation source: Crop rotation soil | place: USA: Cullars Rotation, Alabama | collected 2011 | reverse complement strand
TCAACGATGCGCCGACGATTAGCAACGGTGCCACCGTCACTCTCACCGGCACCGATGAAGACACCACCAGCAGCGGGACAACCGTTAATTCAATCCTGACTAGTGCTTCATGGGCCGACGTCGATACCGGTGCAGTCAAAGGCATCGCGATCACGAGCAAGAGCGGCAACGGCACCTGGCAATATTCGACGGATGGCACCACGTGGAAGAGCTTCGGCGCCGTCTCTTCTTCAAGCGCGCTTCTCCTGAGCTCCGCCACCCAAATCCGCTATCTGCCCGATGCACACAATGGCGAAACCGCCACGTTCGGTTTTGTCGCGTGGGACCAGACGACTGGCACCGCCAGTACCAATTCCACGCAAAATCACGCCAATACCAGCCCGAATGGCGGAACCACTGCATTCTCGGCGCAATCCGCGTCGGCCTCGATCATTGTCTCGTCGCTCAATGATGCTCCAACAGTCACCAATAATGCCCTGGACATTGACACCAGCACGGACCTGGCCACTACCAGCGATGCCGTCACCGTTAATACGTGCCTGACCGACGTCTCCTGGGCCGACGTCGATACCGGGGCACTCAAGGGTCTCGCCGTCATCTCCACCAGCGGCTACGGAACATGGGAATTCTCCACCGACGGCTCAACCTGGACCGCTTTTGGCGCGGTTTCCGCAGGCAACGCGCTCCTCCTCGCTCCCACCGCTCAAGTACACTACGTCCCCGATGGCCTCCATGCGGAAACCGCCAGCTTCCAGTTCGTCGCTTGGGATCAAACGACTGGCTCCGCTTCCACCAGCTCAACGCCAAGCTATGTAGATTCCAGCGCGCGAGGCGGAACCAACGCCTTCTCCTCGCAGACCGCCACCACGCAGCTTCAGGTGACGATCATCAATCGCGCTCCGACAATCACCGACGGCGCCGTCGTCTCCATCACCGGCACCGATGAAGATACAACTTCCCCGGGCACGACGGTCGACTCGATCCTCAACGGCGCTGACTGGGCCGATCAGGATCTGAACCCAAGCAAAGGCATCGCGATCGACGCCACCACCGGCAACGGCACGTGGCAATATTCCACCGACGGAACGAGCTGGACCAACTTCGGCTCCGTCTCGTCCACCAACGCTCTGCTGCTGGATTCCGGCTCACAAGTGCGCTACATCCCCGACGGCCTCAATGGCGAAACCGCCACCTTCAGCTTCCAGGCTTGGGATCAGGTTACGGATACCGCATCCTCCAACGGCGCGCCTTCTTACGCTAACCCCGGCGTAGGTGGCGGAGTCACCTCGTATTCCGTGGAAGAAGCCTCTGCTTCGATGACGATCACCCCCGTCAACGACGCCCCGACGATCTCCAATGGCGCCACCTCCGCTCTCACCGGCACCGATGAAGACACACCCTCATCCGGCACGGCCGTGAGCTCCATTCTCACCGATGCCTCATGGGCCGACGTCGACACCGGCGCCGCCAGCGGGATCGCGGTTACCGGCGTAACCGGCAACGGAACCTGGCAATACTCCACCAACGGAACAACATGGACCGCGTTCGGCTCGGTCTCGTCAAGCAACGCCTTGCTGCTGACCTCAACGACTCAAGTCCGCTATCTCCCCGATGGCCTCAACGGTGAAAGTGCAACGTTCAGCTACGTCGCATGGGATCAGACCGCCGGCACGGCCAGCGTCACTGGATCCCCCGGCTACGCCGATGCAAGCATCGCCGGCGGCACCACCGCGTTCTCCACAGAATCCGCAAGCGCTTCGATCACCGTGACAAGCGTCAACGATGCTCCCACTTTGAGCAACGGCGCAACGGTCACGCTGACCGGAACCAACGAGGACACGACGAGCAGCGGCACGGCCATCAGCACGGTCCTCACTGGCGCTTCATGGAACGACGTCGACGCCGGCGCTGTTAAAGGCATGGCCATCACCGCCGTCACCGGTAACGGCACCTGGCAATATTCCACGGATGGCGTCACCTGGACCAACTTCGGCGCAGTCTCCGCCAGCAATGCACTCCTTCTAACTCCGACCTCGCAGGTCCATTACATCCCCGATTCACTAAATGGCGAAACCGCCACGTTCACGTTCCAGGCTTGGGATCAGACCACCGACTCGGCCAGCACGAACAGCACACCGAGCTACGCCGACGCCAGCGTGAATGGCGGAACAACCGCATACTCCACAGAAACCGCGACCGCTTCCATCACTGTCACTGACGTGAACGATGCCCCGACAATCAGCAACGGCGCCAACGTCAGTCTCACCGGGACCGATGAAGACACCGCGTCAGCCGGCGATACCGTCTCTTCGATCCTGAGTGGCGCGACTTGGGCCGACGTCGACACCGGCGCAGTCAGCGGCGTGGCCGTCACTTCCGTCACTGGCAATGGCACATGGCAGTATTCCACCGACGGCACAACCTGGAACAACTTCGGCTCAGTCTCGGCCAGCAACGCGCTTCTGCTGACCTCCGGCACACACGTCCGCTATCAGCCCGATGCGCTAAATGGCGAGACCGCTACGTTCACATTCCAAGCTTGGGATCAGACATCCGGGTCAGCCTCGACCAACTCCTCTGCCAGCTATGCTGACGCCAGCGTCGCCGGTGGAACCACCGCCTTCTCGACAGAAGCTGCCACCGCGTCGATCGTCGTGACCAGTGTCAACGATGCACCCACTCTCTCCAACGGCGCAACCGTCACGATCACCGGCACCGACGAGGATACAACCTCCAGCGGAACAACCGTCAGCTCTATCCTCACCGGCGCAAGCTGGGCGGATGTCGACACTGGCGCGATCAACGGTATCGCCGTCACCAGCGTCACCGGAAACGGAACCTGGCAGTATTCAACCGATGGCACCACGTGGACCAACTTCGGCTCAGTCTCTGCAAGCAATGCTCTGTTGCTCACATCCTCGTCGCAGGTGCGCTATACCCCCGACGGCCTTAACGCTGAAACGGCAACATTCAGCTTCCAGGCGTGGGATCGCACCACCGACAGCGCATCAACCAACGGCACACCAAGCTACGCCGATGCATCCGTCAATGGCGGCACCACCGCTTACTCCACGCAATCCGCGACGGCCTCGATGACCATCACTGCCGTGAACGATGCACCCACAATCACCAACGGCGCAACCGTCACGATCACGGGCACGGATGAAGATACAACTTCCCCGGGCACGACCGTCAGCTCCATCCTCACTGGCGCAAGTTGGGCGGACGTGGATGCCGGCGCAGTTAACGGCATCGCCATCACCGGCGTCACCGGCAACGGCACTTGGCAATACTCAACCGATGGCACCACCTGGGCCAACTTCGGAACCGTCTCCAGCTCAAGCGCGCTTCTGCTGACTTCAACCAGCCAGGTCCGCTACATCCCCGACGCGCTCAATGGCGAAACGGCAACCTTCAGCTTCGTCGCATGGGATCAGACCAGCGGCACCGCCTCCACCAACACAACGCCCGGCCACGCGAATACCAGCCCCAATGGCGGCACAACGGCATTCTCCACCGCGTCCGCAACCGCTTCGATGACGATTACCAGCGTCAACGACGCCCCAACAATGAATCCTGGCGGCTCGACGATCTATCTGCCGACAACCGACGAGAATACTCCGTCGACGCCGATCGACGTGAACTCCATCCTCGTCAGTTTCTCCATCAATGACGTCGACACCGGCGCGTTCCGCGGCATGGCCATCACCGGAGTCACCGGCAACGGAACCTGGCAGTATTCGATGGACGATGTCACCTGGACTGACTTTGGTGCAGTCTCCGGTTCAAACGCACTGCTCCTCAACCAGAACACCGACATCCGCTACATGCCGGACCATAACAACGGCGAAACCGCCAGCTTTACCTTTGTCGCGTGGGATCAAACAACTGGCACAATCTCGGCCAATTCCGCACCGTCTTACGCCAATCCGTCGCCGACGGGTGGAACCACCGCGTATTCAACCGTCTCGGCTACCGCCTATATCCAGGTGACCAGCATCAACAGTGCTCCGACCATCACCAATTCGACGGCCGAGACGCTTACCGGCACGACCGAAGACACGACCAGCACGAGCACCACCGTCGACTCGATTCTCACCGCCGCAAGCTGGGCCGACGTCGATCACGGTGCTGCCAAGGGTATTGCGATCACCGGCACGACCGGCCACGGCACGTGGCAATATTCCACCGATGGTTCGACGTGGAACAACTTCGGAAATTGCTCAACAGGCAGCGGATTACTTCTCGCCTCCGGTTCGCAGATCCGCTACGTCCCCGATCAGGCCAATGGCGAAACCGCCAACTTCAGCTTCATCGCGTGGGACCAGACCGCCGGCACTGCCAGCACCAACTCCACCGCCAACTACTCCGATTGCACCGTGTGCGGCGGCACCACCTGCTTCTCCACTGAGGCCGCCACCTGCTCGGTGACAACGACCGATGTGAACGACGCTCCGACCATCACCAGCGGCGCAACCGTTACGCTCACTGGCACCAACGAAGATACAACTTCCGGCGGAACAACGGTCAGCACGATTCTCACCGGCGCATCATGGGCCGACGTCGATACCGGCGCAGTGAAGGGAATTGCTGTCACCAGCAAGACCGGCAATGGAACCTGGCAGTATTCGACGGATGGAACGACGTGGGCCGCCTTCGGCAACGTCTCCGCCTCAAATGCGCTGCTACTGACGTCGACTACGCAGGTCCGTTACGTCCCCAACGGCCTGAACGGTGAAACTGCGACCTTCGGCTTCAAAGCATGGGACCAGACCACCGGCTCGGCCAGCACGAACTCAACCCCCAGCTATGCCAATCCGGGTTCGGGTGGAACCACCACTGCTTATTCTTCCAACTCCGCCACCGCGTCGATGACGGTTACGAGCGTCAACGATGCTCCCACAATCACCAATGGCGCGACCGTCACGTTGACCGGCACAGATGAAAATACAACCAGCAGTGGCACGATGGTCAATACGATTCTGACCAGCGCCTCGTGGGCCGACGTCGACACCGGCGCGCTCAAGGGGATTGCAATCACGGGCAAAACCGGCCATGGCACCTGGCAGTATTCCACCGATGGAACGACATGGACCGCCTTTGGCGCAGTGTCGAGCAGTAACGCGCTCCTCCTCACCTCCGGCACGCAGGTTCGGTATGTTCCCGATCAAATGAATGGCGAAACCGCCACATTCAATTTCGTTGCGTGGGATCAGACCAGCGGCACCGCCAGCACCAATTCCACGCCCAGCTACGCCAGCCCCGGAGCCGGCGGTGGAACCTCCGCCTATTCCTCGCAATCCGCCAGCGCATCGATCGTCGTCACCAGCGTCAACGACGCCCCGACGATCACCAACGCCGCCACGGTTAACCTCACGACAACGGACGAAGACACGATCTCGACGGCGACGAGCGTCAACTCGATCCTGACCACCGCCTCATGGGCTGATGTGGACACCGGCGCGCTGAAGGGAATTGCCGTCACCTCCGCCACCGGCCATGGAACCTGGCAGTATTCAACCGACAGCGCAACGTGGAATGCATTTGGATCCGTGTCGGCCAGCCATGCATTGGTCCTCAATTCCACCACTTTGGTCCGCTACATCCCAGATGGCAAAAATGGCGAAACGGCAAACTTCACCTTCATCGCCTGGGACCAGACCAGCGGCGCCGCTTCGACCAACTCAACAGCTAACTATGCCAACCCCGGCGCGGCTGGCGGAACGAGTGCTTATTCCACTCAGTCCGCCACCGCGCTACTAAATATCAGTTCCGTCAACGACGCCCCGACGCTCGTCAACGGCGCGCAAATCACGCTGAACCCGACCGATCAGAACACGATCTCGTCGGCGACCGCGATCGACACGCTCCTGGCAGGCGCATCATGGGCCGACGTCGACAACGGCGCGCTCAAGGGCATCGCCGTCACCGGCACCTCTGGCACGGGCACGTGGAAATACTCCACCGACGGCACCACCTGGACCGACTTTGGCTCGGTGTCCGCCGGCCACGCGCTGCTCCTGCCGTCGGGCGCTCAGATCCGATATCTGCCCGGCAACGGCGACGGTGAACTGGCGACGCTTTCCTTCGTCGCGTGGGATCAGACCACCGGTACTGCCAGCAGCGCTTCCACGCCTTCCTACGCCAATTCCAACTCCGGCGGCGGAACCAGCGCCTTCTCAACGCAATCCGCGCTGGCAACGCTCAATGTGGCCGGTGCCGACGGATACGCCGTCAGCCTCATCGGAACTCCGCTCGATCCGGCCAATCAGTCCCCGATCAGCTACGGGAAGACGTTGATCAATAATCCGGTGACGCGAACCTTCACCGTGAAGAACAATCGCACCTCGCCGCTGGATATCAGCTCGATCACGCTGCCCCAGGGCTACACGCTCACCTCCGGCGGGCCGTCGACAATCGGCGTCGGTCAATCCCTTGACCTCACCGTCGCAATGGACGCCGCCAGCCTCGGCGCAAAGACCGGCAACATTCAGCTCTCCACAGACGACGTGGCCAACCCGACTTGGCAGATCCCCGTCGACGGCAAAGTGCAATACGGCGCAACCATCGGCGCAGGTTCAACCCCGTCCCTGACCTTCACCGACGCCGACGGAACCATCGTGACGATCACGCTCTCCGGCACCGGAACGGCACAACTCCACCTCGACGGAAACGGGATCTCTTCGTCCGTTGTGAAGAAGCTCACCAAGATCGCTGGCACCGGCATCTCGCTCGATTCACTCAACGTCGTCGGCGCTTCCGGCAATACCAAGCTGACCATCACCACCAAAGGCGGAAATGGCCTGGTTGATGTGGCTGCGCTCACTTCGACGGCTGCGATGAATTCGATCAGTGCAAAGACGACAAGGGTGACGGAGGCTTTAACCATTCCATCCATTTCGAACATTGATCTCTATTCGATCACTTCGACCGCGACGGCCACGCTGGGCAGCTTTGGCAATGCGACCATCAGGAACAATTTCGCCGCCAAGCTCAATTCCGGCAGTTTCAAGAGTTTGACGGTTGCCGGCTCGATAACCGGTTCGAACATTACGGTGACCGGAGACGCTTCGAAGATTTCGGTCAAGTCGAACATCTCCGACTCCACCATCCTCACCAGCGGAAGCATCCTGAGTTTGACCGCTTCGGCCTTGATCAATTCCAACATCTACGCCGCCGCATTTCCGGCAACGGGCTCTTTACCTCTTAGCGCGGATTACAAAGGCTCAGCTCAAATTAAGACGCTGAATGTGAAGACTTTCCAGAATTCGAACATTGCCGCCCACACCTTCGGCAACATCAATCTGGGCAATGTCATCTCCAACAACGGCCACGTCACAGAAGGCGTCGCCGCGATGACAATTACGTCCCTCACGTTCAAGTTGAACGGTAAGACGGTGCACCTGGCCAAGGCAACTACTCCCGCACTTCTGCTGCCACAACTGGTTAAAGCCAACGTGAATCTTCAGGATTTTGAGATTATCCTCGCTGACACGGTTTTCTCGGCCGTGACATTGCAGGGATCGGGCTCTTCGCCGCATTGATTTCATACTCCACGATTAAGCCGACTTCCATCCTTCCATCAGCGGTCTTGACGGTTGACATCCCCGGCCGCCCCATATCAACGATAGCAGACCTGACCGTTTTCGGTCACTACCTTTCAGTTCCTGCAGTCGATTTGGGGTCTTTTAGGCTCGAATTCCAAGACGTGATTTTGCAAGACTTGATCAGCACGAACGTTGTGTTCATGCCGACCGAATCTAACGGAGAGGGCGAGATTCGAACTCGCGAACGGGTTTAAGCCCGTTACAGCATTTCCAGTGCTGCTCCTTCAGCCGCTCGGACACCTCTCCAAAACTGGCGTGGCCAATCATAGGCGATTCGCCGCCGCTGACAAGCAATCCAAAATCTCAATTATTCGAACTCTGGAGGTTCCTCCAGCGGGACGGGGCAAATATCCCTGCGCTTGCACGATTCGCAATGGTGCCCCTCCCATAGCGCATTGAATTGTTCCAGCACTCCATCGATCAACTCTGTCGATTCCGTCCAGATCCCGATCTCAAAATTCCTTTTTCCTTCAGCCTTGGCGCCCAGTCCGGCTCCCGTCAGGTTCGCGCTGCCCAGATACATTGCCTTGCAATCAACAATGACCGTCTTTGTGTGCAATCGCGGACATCGACGGATCGTCAGTTTCGACGGTAGCTTGTCACGCAGCTCCATCATCGCGCTTGCGCTGGGAGTTCCAGCATGGAGCAGCCGAATTTCCACGCCTCGATCGGCCAGTGTCCGCATGACCTCCACGATTGATTTGAACTTTCGGCCCTTCCCCTGAGGCACGAGCATCGCTTTGAAGTCGGCCGTCATGATGTCCAGGCTCAGTTTTGCACTCATCATGCCTTCGACAACAATCCGTTCCAGGTGCTGCGAATTCACAACGAGCTCAGCGTTTCCATTGGCAGGCTTAACAGATGGCTTTTTCGAAACCAGCAAACGCATGACCCATTTATCGGCCAATTTGAAACTTGCCTTCTCAAATTGCTCCTATCCACTTAGCTTAGAAGCATGTTCCAACGATTTGCCGTCTTGTTTATGCTTCTGGCCGCCGTCGGCTGCACTCATTACGACTACGATATTGTTGATCCGCCCGATGCTGCTCGACACGTTGGTCCGGATCAGTGGGTCGATGTGCCTTTTCCACCTTTGGTGTATCACTTCATTACCGAAGACAATTATCTGATCTGTCGAATCGAGAATAGTTCCGACGCGGCCATTCAACTTCTTGGCGATCGATCGGTCGTCGTCTCACCCGATGGGCAGAGCCATCCCCTTCGATCGGAAACGATCGCCGGCCATTCTTTCATCAAATTGGTCTTCCCTCCGCTTCAGCCGCGAATCGAGCGCTATGGACCGAGTATCGGTTTCGGGGTTGGCTACCGCGCCGATGCGCGCACCTGCTCCGAGCCATCCTATTTAGATCTCTATGTCGATGATGCCCCGTATTATTGGTCGTTTCACGGCGAAGGTACCTTCCGGATTACATTCGTTTTCCGTTCTGACCAAAGAACAATCGAACAGCACTTCACAATTGGCCGTCAAAAACGCTGACGATTGAGAGTCAAGCTGCTCATCTTAGAATAGTCGATAGTGGCTAACCGACCGTTTCCAGCCCAATCATCATCACCTTCCCGGGGCGCGTTGGCGCTCATCGCACTGGCCTTCATTACGTTCATTGCATATTCACCGGCGCTCCGTGGCGGCTTTCTTTTCGACGATGATCTCGTGCTCACAGATTATCATCTGATTCAAGCGCCCGATGGACTGCGCCGATTGTGGTTCACGACCGAACCAACGGACTTTTGGCCCCTCACCTCAACCACATTCTGGATCGAATGGCGTCTCTGGGGCAATCATCCCACCGGCTATCATATCATCAACTTGGTATTACATTTCGTGAGCGCCTGCCTCCTCTGGTCAATTCTCAGGAGACTACGAATCCCCGGCGCATATCTCGCCGCGCTCCTATTCGCCATCCATCCCGTCAATGTGCAATCGGTGGCGTGGATCACGCAGCGAAAAAATACGCTCGCGATGGCCTTTTTCCTTGCCTCGATTCTCTTCTTCATTCTTTCGGAAGATTTCCGCCCCATACGCTCGCCACGCTCAAACACCTGCTACGCCTTCAGTCTCCTGGCGTTTCTCCTGGCGATGCTCAGCAAAGGCTCCGTCGCGATCCTCCCACTGATTCTCGTAGGACTAATCTGCTGGCGGCGCCGGCCCACTCTTGCCGACATGCTTCGTTTAGCACCTTTTCTTGCGATTGCGATTATTTTGACAGCCGTGAACATCTGGTTCCAACACCACGGAGCCGAGACTGAGATTCGACATCTGTCTGTTGCCCAGCGCGTGCTTGGCGCCGGAACCGTTGTCTGGTTTTATCTGATGAAAGCGTTTCTGCCGATCCGGCTCTCGCCAATCTATCCGCTCTGGCATATCGAACCCTCGAAATGGCAATGGTGGATCGGACCCGTCGGCGCTGTAGCTGTAACAACCGCGCTGATCCTTTATCGCAAACGTGGCACGCGCTTTCTACTCTACGCCTGGGCCGGTTTCATCATCTGCCTGATCCCCGTCATGGGGCTCACGGACGTCGGGTACATGGTCTACTCGATGGTTGCCGACCACTATCAATACCTTGCAATTCCCGCAATCGTCACTTTGGCGGCCGCGGCGTGGGGATATTGGTATTCACATTCGCCGACGAACCAATACGCGACGATGTTCGTTGCCGTCGCAGTCGTCGCAACATTGGCAACGCTCACTTGGCGCTATGCTCATTCATTTGCCACTGCCGAAGCGTTTTACCGCGTGACATTGCAACGCGATCCAAACTCATGGGTTGCCCGCAACAACCTTGGAAAACTCCTGGTCGACCAGGGGCGATTCCCAGAGGCGATTCCAGTCCTCAAAGAGGGGATCAGACTGAAAAACAATGATTTTCAAAGCTATACGAACCTGGGAAACGCGTTTCTGAACACGGGCAATGCTCAAGATGCTATTATTAATTACGAGAGGGCGCTGAAGCTTCGCGTCGATCCGGTGACGGAATATGACTTGGCATTGGCACTGGAGCGAACGAGTCGTCCCGCAGACGCCGCAGCTCACCTGATTCGCGCCTGCCAGCTTCGTCCCGACTTTGCCCAAGCTACCTCCGAACTGGGCACGCTTTCGTACCGATATGGCCAATTTCCCCAAGCGGTCGCCGCTTTCGAACACTTGGTAGAACTCCGTCCCGATGCCCCCGACGCCCGGATGTTCCTGGCATTGGCATATTCAAAGGTAAACCGCAAGTCGGACGCGTTCGCAACCGCCAAAATGGGCTTACAACTGGCCCAGTCACAGGGAAATACGGGACTTGCTGACAAGATTCAGAAATGGCAGGCGGCTCAACCTGCAAAGTGAGCCGCGTGACGCTTTTCCTATGCTGTTATTCAAAAAAGACTTAGGTCCGGATTCTTTTGAAAACTGTACAGGCCCAATAATTTTTTTTGAGATAGGAAAGATTGTGGTAGAATAGGCGTTTGAGGAGGCGAGATACTGCGCCCAGTGCACGCCCCCAGGAGGGATGCGTAATCTGGGTAAAGTTAGTCGGCGTTGTGGGTAACATACAGACCCAAGTCTTTCGTTGCACCGGGTCGTTTTAGGAAGGGCGAAAGTGCGTTTAGGCGGTCGGATTATGCCTGTGCCAGCGGCGTTTTGGACTCAAAGCGCCGGATCCTCACCGTTTCGTTGCAGTTTCATCAATTCATCACTTTCTTACGTTTCCTTACATCATTTTAAACACAAGGTGCTTATCGTCCCCGGTCGATCGGAAATCGGCCACAGTTGGCGGATGGGACGATTCTAGTACTCACTTTTTATTTGCCCCGAGGCTCGGGGCGGAGGACAGACCATGAAGTTAAGGGAGAAATCAAATCTTATGACGACCAAGGTAGTACGGAATCGTCGTAATGCGTTGCTCGCGGCGGCCGTCAGTGCTGCCGCAGTTACCGCAATAAACCTGCCCAGTGCACAAGCAGCAAATATCGTTTTCGACGGTGGAACAGCTGGAACCTCTTCAACGTGGCTCGGCACCGCCAACTGGAATCCAGACGGCGTCCCAGGCGCCTCCGATATCGCCGAATTCTCAACGCTGGGGACAGCTGTGGCGACCGTTGGAATTAATCTGAATAGCGCCGCAACCAATAATGGTTCGCATAACCAAATCATCGGCGAAATCCTCCTCAGCGGTGGCCCAAACCGCGTTATCGAAAACTCCTCTACCACGATCCCGGGTGGAAACGGCATTCTGACAATCAGCGGCGTCGCTGGAACCATTATTTCCAACACCAGCGCCAGTTCCATCCTGACGATTCAACAGACCAGTGGCAAGGCGGCGATTCCGATTGCCTTGCTCAGTTCAGGAAACTTCGAAGTTACCAATTCGGGAGCCTCGGTGGTTATTAATACCCCGATCACCGGATCCTTTGATTTTACCAAGACGGGCGCGGGTCTTCTTACTTTGATGGGCAATAACACCAATCAGAACGGGAGTAATTCCGTCAACCTCAGCGCGGGCATCTTGAACATCGCCAATACCTCTGGCGTCGGCGTGTCAGGGAACATCACCATGACGGCCGGCCAGTTGCAATCCGCTGTGGGCACCGGGCCGAGCGTGGGTGGGATCCTCAGCCTTAATACAGCCAGTGGTATCGTAAATCCCGGCGGGACCGGTACGCTTGGCACACTCGCCCTTGGAGGCCTCTCCGCAACGGGTGGCTCCAACATCTTTAATTTCGATTTGACCGGTGCTGGCAACGACCTCATTTCGTTGGGCGCGGGGGCACTTAGCCTCAGCGGAACGAACACTCTGAACCTCTCCGGTAGCGGTTTCACTCCAGGGAACTATGACCTCCTTACTTATGGCAGTCTCAGTGCTGGCAGTTTCACTCTCGGCACAAACCCAGGCGGTGGATTCAGCTATAACTTGCACACTGATGCTACCCATACCTGGATTGCTGTAACGTCGCCTGCCCAAACACTCACCTGGACGGGCGCGGCCAGCAACGTATGGACGAATTCTGCTGGCGGACCGGTCAACTGGACCGGCGGAGTCAGTAATAAGTTCCAAGATGGCGACTTTGTCACCTTCCCGGCAGGCGCCTCCCATACCAATCCAATCAATATCTCCGTCGCCAGCGTAAAGCCGGCTGACGTCCAGTTCAGCAACGACGTGGCGACACCGTATACAATTACAGGCGGATCGATCGACGACTCGGCCGGACCAACCGCTCTAACTCACTCTGGCAGCGGTGTCGTCACCTTGTCGAATTCCAATGGCTATACCGGCGCGACAACCATCAACGGCGGCGGCACCCTCGCCATCGCTTCGGGTAATTCAATCGGCGGTACATCGGGTGTTTCGATCTCCAACGCCTCTACCCTCGCAGCGACCGGAACGGTCAACACCGGAAAGGTCATTACCTTTGGCGGCGGCGGTGGAACGATCGATACGGGAGCTAACTCAATCACGCTTTCGAGCAATATCGCGGGTTCCGGCTCGATGACCAAAGTCGGCACCGGAACGTTGACGCTTTCAAGCAACGGCGCAACGTTCTCAGGCGCGACGGCGATTAACGGTGGCAAGATCAGCCTCACCAGCAGTGGCGCTGGCGCAACGGGCTTGGGCACAAGCGCCGTCGCCGTCAACGCCAATGGCACACTCGAATTCGCCGGCGGTGCGGGAACCACGTTCCAATCCGGTTCGCCGCGAATGACCAATATCACGTTGAATGATCAAAGCACGCTTCAAGGCACTGGCACGACGACACTGATCACCGCTTCGGCCACTCCACTGCTGATTGCGACAACGGGCGCCGTCACGATCAAGGCGCCGGCATCGACCGATTTCTTCCGTCTGGTGGGCGCAACCCGCCAGGCAGGCACGGGTGGCAACCAGAGTGTAACGGCCAATATCAGCGTCCAAGGCAACGGCGTAGTGGTTCTTGGTGATGGTGGCAACTCGGAATCGACCGCGGGCAACCAGTATGCTGGTTCCTGGTCGGTCGACATGGGTAGCACCGGCGTATTCGCGCTAGGCCCGCTGGGAGTCGGCGGCTTCGGTGAAACTCTCAATGCCATGGGTTACAAAGCGCCTCTTGTCGCTTCGACCCCAAGCGAAGGCTACAGTGGCTCGACTGACCCGATCACAGTCAACAGCGGTACGCTCGCGTTCGGATCTGATTCCCGCAACACACGCAGTTCGCTGACGATGCTCACCCACTCCTATCGCAGCCCGCTCACGCTCAATGGCGGTGCGCTGGCTTCAACCGGTATGGAATATGGCGTCGGCGGCGATCCAAACGGCTCGACTCCGGTCACCGCCACGATTGCGTCGAACATTACGATCACCGACAACTCGACAGCAAAGGTTCTGCTGTATGATCCTTCGCCGGCAACCAATCTTCCCTCCCCAAATCCGGGTGGGCGCAGCCTGATCATCGGCAACGATGCCGGCGCGGTTGAACATGATGGATTAAATACCCCTGTCGCCAGCAATATGACTTGGGGCACGAACAGCAAGCTTGAAGTCACCGCCGGTGTAGGTGACGCCAATGTCAATGGCGGCGCTGGCTATCCGAACGTTGGCGCTCTGAAGATGACCAGGACGACTGAGACTGTTACCGTCGGAACCGGTGCAACCCTCAAGGTTGATCGCGGCGCGGTGCTCGTGACAAATTCTCTCAGCCACTTCCAGGATTCCAGCGATTCCAACAAGCGAGTGACGATCGACATGAACGGTTCCATGATCGTTCAGGATGCCAGCTCCCTTGCAACTGTTCGCTCGCTGCTGATTCAAGGCCGCGGCGCGACCGATGGCTACGATAACGGCGAAACGTGGAATGGAGCCGGCGGCATCAAGTCGTCGTCAGCGGCGGCTAATGTGTTCCAGTTCGGCGTTGGCTACGGCGCCGTTTCGGATATGCCGTTCAGCGGGTACACGGCCTTTGCCGGTCAGACGGTTGACGCCAATTCGATTCTCATCAAATACACCCGCAATGGAGATACGGATCTGAATGGCACCGTGGATGACACGGACGTCGGTGCGATCGTCACCTATTACAAGAAGACCCAGGCAGCCACGGCCCAGTGGGCCTATGGTGATATGGATTACGATGGTCAGGTGGATGACGATGACGTGACAGCGATGGCCACGTTCTACAATCCCAATGCAACTCCAATTTCCCCGGCGCAACTGACAGCGATGTATGGAGCTGACTTTGCGGCGGCCTGGGAGAAAGGTCGTGCGATAGCGGCAAGTGGAGCAGTGCCCGAACCAGCAAGCCTGTCCATCCTTGGACTTGGCGGGCTGGCGATGCTTGCTCGCCGACGTCGCAAAGCATAAATGCCTTGATTCGACGCGAACAAAAGAAGCCCACGGCCAAGCCGTGGGCTTTTTCTTTCGTCCGCTACGATTCGAGGTTCAGGTATTTCAGATCATCAGCCGAGAGTTGAACATCCAGAGCAGGTAGAGAGGTACGCGTTTCGCTCAGTTGGCGGGGGCCGATTAGAGCGAATGTTGGGAAGGGCTGATTGAGCACATAAGCCAGCGCAATGTTGATCGGAAGAACATTTCTCTTTTTGGCCATTTCGTTCACGCGAGCCAGCCGCTGGAAATTGTCCTCCGAATACCAGCAGCGGACCATTTCAGCGTCATCCTTTTTATCCGGCGCAGCCTTGCCTTCGAGGAAAAATCCTCGCGCCTGACTGGACCAGGCCAGCAGCGGGATCTGGGTTTCTTTGAACCAAGCGCGCGATTGCGGGTCGGATGCCGCAATGCATCCTGCCCACACTGCGTCCACCATTCGGGCCAGAGAAAAATTGTTAGAAACAACCGAAAAGCCCTGTTTCCCCGCGCTTTTCGCATAGTCATTGGCTTCCTGCACGCGCGCAGTCGACCAATTGGATCCGCCAAAAGCTTTGATCCGTCCGGCCTTCACGTGCTCATTCAGACAATCAATGAATTCCTTCACCGGGATGTCCGGATTGTCTCGATGCATCATGTAAATGTCGGCCGATTCGATCTGCAGACGCCCGAGGCTTTCCTGCAGCTGCGTCGTCAGTGCAGGCGGATTGCAGTTGGGAGTATGCGCGCCTTTGACGATGACGTTCACCTGGTCGCGCAAATTGCGCGCTTTGATCCACTGGCCCAGAAGGCGTTCCTGAGCTCCGCCTCCGTAGATGTGCGCCGTGTCAAACGTATTGCCGCCTTTAGAGAAATAATCGTCGAACATGATCTGCGCATGCGGATAATTCACCTGGTTGTCGCAGCCGATGATCAGGCGCGAGACTTTTTTATTCAGATGCGGAATCTGCCCGTACTTCATGTTGTTGGAAGCGACAGCCAATGGCTTGCCGGTAACGGTGCTTCCGGCATCCGGTTTCTCGGCATCGTAAACCTGCCCAATCGACGCTCGCCATTGATCCAGAAGTTTCATGTTTCCCAGCGTGTCATCCCAACTCATCGTCGGGGACTGCTTCTCGTTGACATACTGCGCGACGGTGTCGGCCTCGATCGAATACAGCCACCTGGGAGAATCAATGTTGATTTCCTGCGGCGTCTTCTCACCCGCCTTATTCACCGTGATCTTCGTAACGCCACCTTCTTTTGCCGGAACCCAGGGCGCGGGCACAATGATGTTGCCTTCCGAGCCGAAAATGCGAAGCACATTGTCCATGTTGCACTGGACGCCCGTCGCAAGCGCCGCGAGAATCGAGCCATTGGGCGTGAGGAATCTGGCCGTCGCGATTGCGTATTCGTCAACTCCCGTTTGCCCGATGTGACCCGACCCTTTGACTTCCACCGGCTCCGCAAACGGCTTCCCCTGCGCCGCACCGGCAATCAGACGAGACATCGACGCGCAGTAGCATCCGACGTCGAGGATTCCGCCTCCGCCAAGGGCGTTGCTGGTCAGGCGCGAATCGGCGTTCCAGGGTTTAGGCCAATGGAAGCTGAAGCTGGCCTGGATGATGCGAACTTCACCGATCACTTTGGATTTGATCAGTTCAACCAGCCTGGCGGTTTGCGGGTGGCAGCGGTACATGAACGCTTCCATGAGGAAGACGTTGTTCAGCCGAGCTGCCTCGACAATCGCCAGCGCGTAGGCGTAGTTCAGCGAAATCGGTTTTTCGCAGAGAATGTGCTTTTTGGCGTTGGCGGCTTTGATGGCCCACTCAGCGTGCTGAGGGTGGGGCGTGGAAATGTAGACCGCCTGCACATCTTTGTCGGCCAGTAGCAAGTCGTAAGAGCCGTAGGCCTTGGGGTTGCCGAAGTCTTTGGCAAAGACCTCTGCTTTATCTTTGGTGCGAGATCCAATAGCGACGAGTTTTCCGGTTTGCGATCCCGCTAAACCCTTCGCGAATGTTCTCGCGATAGCACCGGTGCCGATGATTCCCCAGTTGAGTTGTGTCATGGTGAATTTCCTGTTGGTTCGGAAAATAATAGCGAAGGGGGATTCGCACGCAACGAGGCGTGTTCCACTGGCTTGTATCTGAGCCAATGCCCGCTAACCTATCCGCTTCACTTTGGTGGAACCGGAAGGGATTGGCATGAGGCCTTGCGTTCTTGCGTTCGCTGTTCTGGCTTTCGCTCTCAATGCCACGCGCGCCGCGGCGTCACTGGAGAGCCAGATCGACCAGATCCTTACCGACAAGGAATTAAGCAAGGGCGAGTTCGGCGTCGTTGTCGCAAAAATCGGCGACAATCCGACCGCCACCACCGTCCTTTACCGCAGGAATCCCAACACCCCGCGCACCCCCGCGAGCAATCTGAAAATTCTCACCACCTCCGCCTTCCTGGATAAAGTGGGCGCGGATTTCAAATTCAAGACGTTGCTGGTGCGCCACGGCCAGGATCTGATTCTCATCGGCGATGGCGATCCGACCCTGGGCGACGCCGAATTCCTGAAAAAGACCGGCTGGGGCACGACGACCGTTTTCAAAAACTGGGCGCAGGCGCTGGCGAAACAGAATATCACGAGCGTCAGGGATGTGCTGGTGGACGACAGCGTCTTTGAAGAGGTGATGTATCATCCGCACTGGCCGGAAAATCAGTACGCGCAGACCTACAGCGCCGAGGTGGCGGGCATCAATTTCAACGCCAACTGCATCAACATGACCGTGCGCCCCGGGGGCGGGGCGGTGGTGTACACGCTTGATCCGCCGACGAAATACGTGACCGTCACCAATACGTGCAGGGTGGCAAAGGAGAATCACGTCATCCTCACGCGCAATCCAACCGATAACGACCTGATTCTGAAGGGCTCGGCATCGGCATCAAACACCTACTCGATTACCATCCGCGATCCGGCGCTGTACGCCGGAAGGGTGATGTATGACACCTTCGCCGCCGAGGGCGTTGACATGACCGGCACGGTCAAGCGTGACCGCGGCGTGCGCGCCGCGATGGCCGCCAACGCCGGCGCGTATCAGGTGATCGCCATGCACGAGACGCCGATCTCCGCGGCGCTGGGCCGCGCGAACAAGGACAGCATGAATCTCTACGCCGAATGCATGTGCAAACGCCTTGGCTTCGAAGTCACGCATCAAAGCGGCAGCTGGGAAAATGGCCCGGCCGCGGTGGGGGCCTTCCTCACCAGGGTCGGCATCAGGCAGGATGAATTCAAGCTCGACGATGGCTGTGGCCTCTCCCACCAGGACAAGATTTCTCCCGCCGGCATCGCGCGCGTGCTGATCTACGATTATTTTTCTCCCAACCACGAAACATTCATGAAGAGCCTGGCGGTGGGGGGGCAGGACGGCACGCTCGAAAAGCGCTTTGAAGGCGATCTCAAGGGCCGCGTCTTCGCCAAGAGCGGCTACGTGAACAATGTCTCGGCGCTCAGCGGATTTCTGAAGGCCAAGAACGGCAGCACCTACGTCTTCTCGATTCTCATGAACGCTCTCCCCGCCGGCACGAACAACACCGCCAAGGCGATCCAGGAGAAAATCATCAAGGCCGTGGATTCGCAGTGAACGGGTTTAGCTCAAGGATAGAACCATCAAGGATACGGAGGGCACGGAGAAGATTATGAGCCACCACTCTATTGCTCTGTCGGATAAACTATTGAGTGATGAAGTATCGGGCAGTGTGTCCAGCTTGCCAGGCTCGCCTCGGTCGTCTGTGGCTTCTTGTTCTGCATTTTCAATGTCCATATTGCAAAACGAAGATCCGCCAAACTGAGCGGTCATGGCGGCTCGAGAGACGATTCAAGTTGATGGTGACGCTCCTTCCCCTTCCGGTTGTGTTACTCTCTTGTTCCGTGATCGATTCGATAGGAGTAACTCCAGCCCCCGTCTGGTTGGTTTATGGCGGCTTCGTGCTGATTGGCACAATTTGGTCATCGGGACACTTGCAGGAGTTTGAGTGTGTCGACGCGTTCTGCCCCCAATGCGGCTACGACCTTCGCGCCACGCCGGAACAGGGCGGAGCCCTCCTTGCTCGCTGTCCGGAATGCGGGCTGGAGGTGAAAAAAGTTTCCCCCGCGCCGGCGAAAAGCGGCAAAGATTAGATCGGCCTCCGCTGCGCTTCGGACGGTTGGTTTTGCTCCCCTCCGGCAAGACCCGAAAGCGTTCAGCCTCTATCTTCTGTTGCGTGCGTCATCGCAGCGACGCGCGCGATCAGAAGACCGGCGGCCAGTTGATGCCTCTGCTGTCTTCCGGAGGGGAGATTGAGCCAAACCAATCGGCTAAGCTATGAAACGATGAAATATCGGGCGGTGTGTCCTGAATGTCGCGCGCGAATCCCGCGTCTGGCCATCCGGTTCGGAGCGTGCCACTGCCGAGCCTGTGGCGCGGCTATAGAACCAACCCAGACATGGGGCATTCGATTGGGGATGCTGATCGCATTCAGTTGCTTCCTTGTCGGGGTGCTGATGAAGGCAGCTCATTTTCTTGGGGCTGGGCGTGCATGGGACCTCTTTCTCATGCTTGGCGGTCTCATTTTGCTGCCATTTTTGGTGGTTTCGATGGTGGTGCCTTATCTCGTCGATTTCGAGTCCATTGTTCCGCGCTGCCCCAAATGCGGCTACGACCTGCGCGCCACACCGGATCGCTGTCCGGAATGCGGGCATGTGGCCGATAAAGTTCCGCACGGGTAAATCTTTGTTCCACACGCGGGATTGTGCTCCCCGCACGGGGGATTTTGCGACGCAAACACCTTCCAGAGCTCCTCTCACACCTTCGCGAGGACCTCACACGCCTTCGCGAGGACCTCTCACGGGGGAAAATGGACTTCTCACGGGTGTCAATGAACCTCACACGCGCGTGTGAGAACCTCTCACGGGTGTAAATGCTCCGCTCACGGGGGAAAATGCCGCTCGCACGCGTGTGTGAGAAGCTCGCACACCCGTGCGGAAAGTTTGGCGGGGGGAATGAATCTTTCGCAAGGCCGGAAGAAGTTATCGGCCGGTCGTGACTGAACCAATGGAGTGGAGAAGAATGATGACCGACGACGCTGGCGCGTCGGCAGTGATTGTTCTCCCCTCCGGAAGACAGCAGAAGCGTTCAGCCACCTTCTTCTGGTTTGAGGTGCCGCCATTTCCCGGCTGCCTGCTGAGGCATTACAATGCGGCGGTTCTCATCACAGGACCGTTGATGCCTGAAAAGCTCAACTACCATACCGAGCGGTCCCAGCGCATCATCGTACGCCGCATCCTGCTGACGGTCGGCTTGATATTCTTCGGCACGGTTTCGTTCTGGGTAGCCTGGCGACATATCGATCAGTGGCTCGATCTCCAACTTATGAAGGCGGAGCAACAGCGTGAAGATCGGGAATTCCGGCTGAGGCAGTCGCAACTGCCGTCATCCACCACTCGACCATAATCAAATCCTGCTAGCCCGAAGAAAACGGATTCCAATCTGTGTCCATCTGTGTTCATCTGTGGCTAACTCTTCTTCTTGGTGCCCTTGGTGACTTGGTGGTTCAATTCCAAATTTTCCGCGGCGAAGGTGCTACATCCTCGGATCGTCGCGGTCGTCGCTCTCTGAGGCGCGCAGGTCATTAAGCAGGTCGACGAAATCGGCGTCGTCGAGTTCGAACCAGTCGGGGATGCTCGCCGGGGAGCAGCCGCGGCGGGCGGCGAGGGCGCGGCGGATCTGCTCCTTGAGATCGGGATCGGAGATTTCGCGGATGCGGATCATGTGAAGCAATCCATTTGCCTTCGCCTGGAATCATGCACGTACATTCCGCGCGATGTCTGGAACGATTACCACTTCCAGATCTGGTTCCACGCCTCCATCCAGTCTTTCGCTTTGCTCACCACTTTCAGCGGTTCCACGATCTCAACGCCGTGGCGGCCTTTAAAGTTTGCCGCACTATCTACCGTGCCTAAATCCACCGTGATCGTTGTTGGACGCGCGGGAACGTATGGCTTGACCTTGAACGGGGAAGTGAGCGCTTTGCGTGCGCCTTCCTCGATTAGCGCTCTGGCCTTCACGGGCGGGAGGTTTCGCGCGGAATAGCGCGTTAACCCCTTTTTGACTGCCACGGTGTGAAGGCCGTCGCCTAGTAGATCTTTTCCTTCTGCGCACGTGGCTTCGTCGCCAGTGATCAGCACTACCGGCACACCATAGTGCCCACATAATGCCGTGTTAATCCCGAATTCGCCGACGCACTTTTCGTTGAAATAGAGATTGCGCCAGGTTGTCGTGGAAATGGTGTGGCACAGGACCCCGTCGGGTGTGCCCGCGCGGGCGTGCATGCCAACCATCAGCGCTGCATCGCAGCCGGACTCGAACATCTCCGTATAGCGCGACCAGGCATGTCCCGACACCCACTGGCAATCCGGGTGAATCAGCTCCGGGATGAGGGAGTTGAAGGTGAAACCGCCGCCTGCGCCGTGGCAATCGACGACGATCACTTCTTTCGCGCCGGCGGCTTTGGCGCCGTTTACCGCGGCGTTGATTTCTTCCGTATAAAGCTTGCGGCCCTCTTCGTACATGGGGGCACCGGCGTTCACCTGATCCCAGTTGATGATTCCGGACACGCCTTCCATGTCTGTCATGATTATCACGCGCATCATGTCCCTTTCGTGCAATCGTTTTTCGCCTCCCCGCATCTCAATATAGCATCCGGGCTCTTGCGGCAGAACATGAACGCCCTAATCTATTGTCTGATGATCCATCGATACCTCTGGACGGCGGTCCTTGCGGCTGGAATTTCTTTTTTCTTCCTGACAGGCGTTTCATGTCGCAGTGGGAGCGGCGGTGATTTAAAGGAACCGCCGGCGGCGGCGCGCGAATTTAGAGGCGTCTGGGTCGCCACGGTTGGCAACATCGATTGGCCCAGTCGTCCGGGGCTTTCCACTGCCGAGCAGCAGAAAGAAGCGATTCAGATATTGGATCGCTGCGTCGCGACGAAGATGAATGCCGTCATCTTCCAGGTGCGAACGGCGTGCGATGCGCTTTACGATTCCAAGCTGGAACCCTGGAGCCGCGTTCTGAGCGGAGTCGAAGGCCAGGCGCCCGATCCCTATTACGATCCGCTGAAGTTCTGGTGCGATGAGGCGCATAAGCGCGGGCTGGAATTGCATGCATGGTTTAATCCGTACCGGGCCCGGCCGGAAGGCAAGTATCCGCACGCGGATAGTCATATCAGCAAAACTCATCCCGAATTGGTCAAAAAATACGGCGGTATGGAGTGGCTGGACCCGGGAAACGAGAAAGGGTTGCAGCATACGTTCGCCGTTTTCATGGATGTCGTTCAGCGCTATGACATCGATGGCGTTCACATGGATGATTATTTTTATCCCTATCCCGTCCGCGCGCACCCCGATGACCGCCGCGACAAAACCGAAGCGCCCTTTCCGGATGATGACAGTTACGATCGATACAGGAACGGCGGCGGCCAGCTGTCTCGGGATGACTGGCGGCGCGAGAATGTAAACCACCTGGTGCGCGGCCTGTACGAAGAGATTAAAGCCGCCAAACCGAATGTGAAATTCGGCATCAGCCCGTTTGGAATCTGGCAGCCCAACAACCCGCCCGTCGTCGAAGGGTTCGACGCGTATTCCAAGCTGTACGCCGACACCAAGCTCTGGCTGAACAAGGGCTGGTGTGATTACTGGGTGCCTCAGCTGTATTGGAAAATGGGATCGCCGCATCAGCCATTCCTTGCCTTGACCAACTGGTGGGCGGCACAGAACACGCATCACCGCAACTTCTATCCTGGGATGTACACCGGCCGCGTAAGCGACGGCCCGACAGGATGGGCGGTGGATGAAGTCGCCGGCCAGATTCAGACAACCCGCTTCGCAGGTGGGGCACTGGGCGATGTTCATTTTTCAATGAAAGTGTTTTTGCAGAATCGCGATGATATCTGCGGCCAGCTTGTTAAAGGTGTTTACGCATACGATGTGTTGCCTCCTGCTTCGCCGTGGCTGGATGCAACCAGGCCTTCAGAGCCATCCGTGAATTTTGGAGTCGCGGCAAAGTCGTATGCGGCGCAAGCTGCAGCGCCGACGACATTGCCGACCATTGGCGGCGGATATGAACCGGCATCGCGACCGGCCGGAACTGGCTTTGGTCGATTTGGTCGGCGCGGCAGGGGAGGGGCGGCGTCGCGACCAACCAGCGCGCCTGCAACTGCCGAAGCAGAAGTAGAAGAGCCTCTGCAACGCACCAATGTTTTTGTCGTGCAATTCAAGCCCGCCTCGGACGATCAGGTTTTTCTCTGGGCTGTGTACACCAAGGCCGACAAGAAATGGACGATGCGAGTCTTTCCCGCTGGCACGACCGAAGCACCTTGCTATGACACGAATAAAACCAGGATCGAGGCCGTGGCAGTTTCCGCGGTGAATCGAATTGGAAACGAAAGCGATCGGGTGATTCTGGAACGCCCTGCGAATCTGGAAGTGACGCCTGTTCCGCCCAAGGTTGCTAAATAAGATTCGGAGAAGTTAATGAATCGTGGATTCGGCTGGACTTTGTTGATTTATGCCACCATCGCCAGCGGCTGCGCATCGTCGCAGCAGAGTGCCTCAACTCAGCCGGGCGACCCGCTTACCTACAAGCTCGATTCCATTCTTCATCGCCAGGATAAATCCGGCGCGACCTTCACAGCGCGAATTATTGATCTATCCAATGGCCGCGAGTTATACGCTCACGAGATCGATACGCCTTACACGCCGGCCAGCAATCTGAAACTGTTTACGACCAGCACCGCTCTGGATCGTTTTGGACCCGATAAAGTTTTCAAAACGTATCTGGCCAAAGACGGCGATAACCTCTGGGTCATTGGCGAAGGCGATCCGTCTCTCGGCGATCAGAAGCTGGCCGATCGCGATAAGAAAACGATCACAGCAATGTTTGACGACTGGCTCGATGCGCTTCGCAAAAAGAAGATCGATCACATTTCGGGGAAGCTCTATTTCTTCCAGAATTCGTTCGAGCGCCTGAGAATCCACCCAACGTGGAGCAGGGGCTATTTGACGGATTGGTACGCCGCCCCGGTGAGCGGACTGACATTCAATGACAATTGCGTCGATATCACGCTCTATCCCACCGAAAAGGGAGAGCCCGCGCGATACGAAATTGTTCCGCCGGTGAAGAATATCGAAATCACGAACAAAACAGTCACCGCATCGACACAGCCGGCCGAGATCACGCGCGCTGAAGATCGCAACTGGTATCGATTAACCGGAGGCGTGACGAAGAAAGATGCACTGGAGAGCAAAGCGGTTGTGGATCCCGGCGCATTCTTCGCCGACGCCTTCCGCACGCATTTGGAATCGCACGGTTTTAAGATCGACGGGCCGACGGTCGAAGCGACTGATCCGCTGGGCGGTCACTTCGTTCCGCCGGCAGACAAGATCATCGCGACACACGAAACCAAGCTCACGGACATTCTGTGGCGAATCAATAAGCACAGCCAGAATTTATTTGCCGAGTGTCTTTCCAAACTGAATGGCCAGGATTTTCGCGCCCAGCATGGCGATGATGTCGCCGGCTCATGGGAAGATGGCGCCAGCGCTGCCCGTGCATTTTTGAAATCGCGCAACATTGATGACGGCAAGATCACTCTACTCGATGGCTGCGGCCTGTCGCGCCAGGATCGTGTCACTTCGCACGCGATTACGGACATCCTTGCATCCTGGTACTTGCATCCCAACGGAAGAATCTTCCGCTCCACGCTTCCCATCGGCGGCGTCGACGGCACTATCTCCAAACGCATGAAAGACATTGCCGGTAAAGTGCAGGCCAAAACCGGCTACATCGGCGGTGTGCGCGCGCTCAGTGGTTACATCGACACCAAATCCGGAAAGACTCTTGCGTTCTCCATCATCTTCAACCACATCCCCGAGCATCCTGGCGCGATCAAGCCGTTTGAGGATATCCAGGATGATGCGTGCCGTTTTCTTTATAACTGGTCGGGATATGAGGCGCCGTCTCCGACTACGATGCCCGGGAAAGTGATGACTGCGCAGCGGTAATCGTTACCCCAGTTGGAGGGCTGAGCTCCTGCTCAGCCATTCTTTCAAGCGCGCTCGAGCAGGAGCTCGACCGTTCAAGCCTCCTTCGCACTCTATTTCACACCCAAGTATCCTCGACCGTGATCAATCACGATTGTGCTGAACGGTCCCTGCGTCAGTTTATCCAGATCGGGCAATAGACCTCCTGTGACATTCGCGGTTGCTACGAGAAAATTCATTCCGAAGACGCCTTCAAGCGTGAATTGCTTTTTCGTCGTTGGATCGACGACCGTAATATCGCTGACGAGGAATGGCGCCCTTGCGTAGGTGAGGGGCGCGCCTTGTCGGGTCGGCAAAGCGAGCAGATCGGCATAAAATCCGACCGACGACTTATTTCCGCCGATTCCTCCGACGGTCAAATCAAACTGCTGCTCGCCCGGCACTCCCTCCAGGCTCGATCCATCCGCCGAATATTTCACTCCCAGCTTTTCCGCCGTCTTGGTTGAAATGATCGATGTGACGGCGCCAGTATCCAGCAGCATGGTGATCGAGGCAGTCCTACCGTGATGTCGAATCAAAACCGGCCGCGATTTATCTCCAGGTGCAAATGGGTTCGGCCCGATCATCGGATTCTTCGCCAGCGTCGGTCCTTCTGAGTCTGGTGGCGTCACGCGCGTGAACGGTTGAAATGAAACATAGGTGAGCGGAATCTGCCGATCAGTTTTCGGAATGGCTGGATCATTTTGCTCGTGAATCGACGTCTTCAGTTTATCCGCAAATGTATTCACCGGCTTAGCGTCGATCACGACAACCTTGCCGGCCATCGCGGGCATTCCCGCTACATCTAAACCGCCCGTGAGCGAATCCAATAAACCTTCGCTCGTTCGCACCTGCACGCGCAGCGGACCAATCGGCTTTCCATACGCCCCGTCATTCTGCCCATCCGTATTGGACGAATAGGGGGCGAACGCCGCCAGCAATGGCTCGGAAACTCTGAATTTTTCCGATCCGGCCACGCCGACGTCTTCGTACGTTACGGCCGAATTATCTGTTGTTCGCTCCGCGTGAATCTTCAATCCCTTCACTGTCGCGCTGGAGAGCACAATGCCGCTAGCGCCGGTATCCAAAAATGCCTCGATTGCGCCCGACGATTCTTTGTCCACTTTCACCGACAGCGCCGCCTCGCCGGCCTTGCGATACAGATGCATATAAATCCGCGGCTGATCCAGCGCTGCCGGCTGCACCCCGGTGATATCTTCCCCGCGCGCCACCAGCGCGCTCACCATCACCAGGATCAGAACCGCGCTTTCCCGGAATGAATGAAAAACGAATCGTGACATGGGCTTCCGGCCGATGCTCAGTTGCGTCACCCCGAAGATCACATTAGTGCGCAAGCTTCCATGCACGGGCTGGAGGCTTATGTCGCCAGCGAAGTTTTTTCCCATCTTGTCCATGCGCTTGTGAGTGTTGTATCCTGCGTCCCAATGATACGCTCAACTCTCTTCGCCGGCCTACTCGTTTTCCTCTTGATCTCCACGGCATTTTCCCAGACCGATCAAACTATTGTCATCGACCCCTGGCCAGACAAATTCTTCGGCCAAACCACCGACAAGTTCATCTACCAGGCTCAATCGCATTCCAAAGATGGCACGGGAAATGCGCAGATCTTCTGGTGGGATTCGCACGGCCGATTCCGAATCGGAACCGAAAATCCCGATGCTCCTGTAATTGGTTACCGCTATCTCACTGAAAATTTCGACACCCACGTTCCCGCGCTCCCCAAGCATCTGGATAAACTCAGCGTAGCAGGGGGATTGAAGTTGGGGGAAGTCGAAGGCGGCCAACTCGGCCTGGTTTTGGGCGCCGGATATGTCAGTGATAATCCCTTCGCCGATGCCAACGGCGTCTTCGGTGAAAGCCATTTGACCTGGAATCACAAGATCGACGACAGCAATTCCTTCGCTCTCACGCTCGATTACGATGGCGGCGGTTCATTTCTCTCCGACGTGCCCCTCCCCGGTTTTGAATACGATCACTACTGCGACGAAATCAGCTGGGGTTTCGGCTTCCCGCGCACCTGGGCCGAATGGAAACCAACCCATCGCCTCACCTTTACCGCGCTCTATACCGTTCCATTCTCCGCCGATCTCTACGCCGATTACAAGATCGGAAAAGGCGTCAGCGTCTTTGGCAACTTCGCCAATTTCTTCGAATCGTTCCAACTCAGTGGCGTTCCGACGACGACACGCCTCTTCCAGCAGATGCGCCGTATCGAATTCGGTGTGCGCTACATCAACGACAATCTCATCAAGGGATTCGGAATCGACGTCGCACTCGCCGGCGGTTACGCATTCGATCAGCATTTCTGGCGAGGCTGGGATATTCGCGATATGGATCGGACGGCGGCGCTTTCGGATGTGCCGTATGTAGCGCTGATTGTTCGCGGTACGTTTTAGAATGACCAATTGGAGGGCACCGCTCGGTCGGTGCCGTTTCGGTGCCCAATGACGGTTGCGAGGGACCGCGATCCTCCGAAACCCGCGCTACTGCTTCCGCAATTCAAAATTCCACCCACTCATCTCCGACTTCGTCCGATCGTTCTCCATATGCTCCTGCATTTGCTTCACAACTTCCGGATGCTCCTTGGCCACATCTTTTGATTCCTTCGGATCGCTGGCCAGATCATAAAGCTCAATCGCAACATCCGGATTTTTCTGCATCCCGATCCTCACGCCTTTCCAATTCCCGATCCGCACCGCCTGCTGGCCGCCCTTGGAATGAAATTCCCAGTACATCGGTGGCCGCTCGAATTGCAGCTTATGTCCGACATAAACAGGCAACATCGAAACGCCATCGGTCTTCGGAGCATCCTTTGTCTGCGCCGCCTCGCAGACTGTTGCGAAAAAGTCATACAACACCGTCGGCCGATCTTCCTCGGATCCGGCCTGAATTTTCCCCAGCCAGCGCGCGATCATTGGCACTCGTATTCCGCCTTCATAAACATCCTCCTTCAACCCGCGGAGCCCAAGCGCTGAATTGAAAAACTCCGCCTGCCCGCCGACGCTGGCGAATGTCGGCCCATTATCGCTTGCGAAAATCACCAGCGTCTTCTCATCCACGCCCAGCTCTTTCAGCTCATTCATAATCCGCCCGACGTAATCATCGATGCGCGAAATCATCGCGGCGTAGGTTGCTTTGGGCTCGGCGCACGGCGGATAATCGCCTTTACCTGGAAAAGGAATTTCCTCTCCGAGCTTTCCTCGATATTTCGCCAATCCATCTTCTGGAACCTGAAGGGAAACATGCGGCAAAGGAGTGGCGAAATACAAAAAGAATGGTTGATTCTTTTGCGCTTTCAGCCAGTTGATCGCCTCATCTGCCATCAGATCTGGCGTATATTGCTTTCCATCTAATTCCACGCGTTGCCCGTTCTTCCATATATGATCGGTGTAATGATTGTGTGCCACGCGCTGACAGATATGCCCGTAGAAAAAATCAAACCCTTGAGCATTGGGATCGCCGGATGATCCCGACGGGCCCAATCCCCATTTCCCAACACACGCCGTCGCATATCCCTCAGCTTTCAGCACTTTCGCGATCGTCACCGTATCGGCCGGAATCGGCAGTTGTCCCTCTGGCTTGATCTCCTTGTTATCGCGAATGAAACAATGCCCCGTGTGCAATCCCGTCAAGAGTGAACACCGCGCCGGCGCACAAACCGGCGATGACGAATAAGCCTGCGTGAATCGCATCCCTTCTTTTGCGATCCGATCGATATTCGGCGTCTGAATAATTTGTTGCCCGTAACACCCCAACTCCCCCGGCCCCAGATCGTCCGCCAGGATCAGCACGATATTAGGCCGATCCTTCTTTTCCGCCGCTCGCGCCATGTTGGATCCCAGGATTGAAAAAAGGATCGAAAGGCAGATCGTTCGAATCATACATTACAATTCTGTCGGTATTCCTGTCATGTCACAAGCTTCAAACTGGCGATCCAGCCCACATTCGATATAAATACCTCTCCACATTTCAGAGAGGACATTTCATGAAGCTTGCTTCCGCATTGAGTCACCTTGCTTTGATTTGCTCTGTGGTTGGTTGTGGTCATTCGCAGGACAAGCCGAAACCAAGAAAAGTCGGCGATGGCATGGCCATGTCTTCCGCGCATTCTCAGGCAGAAGGTTGGGAAGTCAACGACATGAACCGGCCCGTCCCGCCACTGGTTACGCCCGGCGAATTCAGCACGCAAGCACATGTTGGTACAGCGCCCAGCGACGCGATCGTTCTCTTTGATGGCAAGGATCTCTCGAAATGGAAGAGCGACAAAGGTGCTGCCGAATGGATCGTTCACGACGGCATCATGGAGATCAAGCCGCACAGCGGATCGATCAGCACGAAGGATGAATTCGGCGATTGCCAGCTTCATATCGAATGGCAAACGCCACCGGACGTAAAAGGCGAAGGCCAGCTCCGCGGCAACTCCGGCGTATTCCTGCAAGGCTTATATGAAGCACAAGTTCTCGATACGCGCACCAATCGCACCTATGCCGACGGCATGGCCGGCTCGCTTTATGGCCAATATCCGCCGATTGTGAATGCGGCTCGTCCCGCCGGAGAGTGGCAGGTCTACGACATCGTCTTCCGACCTGCGCGTGTCGACGACAAAGGCCATGTCACCAAGCCCGCCCGTATGACCGTCTTCCTCAATAACATTCTCGTGCAGGATGACATGGAACTCATCGGCCCGAGTTCGCACCACGTTCTCGTGAGCTATCCCAACGTCATGCCTGCCAAGGGCCCAATCACGCTTCAAGACCATGGCGACAAAGTTTTCTACCGCAACATCTGGCTCCGCCCGATTCCGGCCGAAAAGGAGAAACCGCCTGTTCGCTCAAACTCCGGCAAATAAAGCAACGACATGGTGATTTTGATCGATTCGTAGGGGCGAGAGTTGTCTTGCCCTTTTTCTCACGCGCCACACCGCTCAATCCGAAACCAGCAATCGCCCGTCCGTCTCTTCCTTATAAGTCACCGTCATTCGGAAACTTTTTCCCTCCTGGCTTCCCGTCGTCGTATATCGCCACGATGTCGACATCGTTCGCCGCTGGAGCTTGTGTTCATCATCATTGGAGATCAGCCAGATTGAATGCGCCTTCATGCTGGCGTCTTCCAGCTTCGTGTCTGAAGGCATCGTCGTTGCAAAGCTCGGAACGTAAGAATCGATATCCAGATCGACTTCCACCTTCAGGCAATCCTGATCGTTGCATCGTTCGATCCCGGCCAACGTAGCCTGACCTTTGACATGTTCCGCACTCAGCTTCGATCCATAGTTCGAATACCAGCGTGCAGTTGCTTCGGCATTGATCGGCCAACTGTCCCCGATCTTCTTTGCATCCTTTGATCCAAACATGTCATCGTATGAAACGTTTTTTTCCGCTGGCTGAAGCTTGAAGAGATAATCCAGCCAGACTTTGACAGCTTTTGATGGCCGCTCGTCGTTCACCGTAAATTGTGTGTTTTTCCCTCGAAGCTTCGCCACGATGGTTTGCCCCGTTGGTATCAAGTCAGTCTCTCCTTCATCGCTGATTGTCTTGAATTGACGCACTTTGTATTTCGCTTCGGATGCGATTCCGTCCGTCGCGGCCACTGTTTCCTCATTCATGATCATGTGGTATCCGGATTTCTTTTCCTGGCTTGTAGGCGCGTAACCCGTCCACTTCCATCGACTCGTCTGGACGACCGCCGCCACCGATTCGAACGAATTCTTGTCGCCAGCGGCCGTACGCTGATCCAGGTGAATTGGATACGTCTTCTCCTCCGCTACCGCCGTAGAGACAATCAGCGCCGCAACAAGAATTCCCCATCGGATATGCCTGATCATGTAGACCAATATAGTAACAATCGGCGGCGATGGAATTTAAAGCTATATTATCGACTCCAATGACCGCCAGGGCGTTTCTCATCCTCCTCTGCTGCGTTTTCCCGATTCAAGCAGCACAAGCCCAAACGCTTCCCACCGCCGACGGCTATCGGGGCATCTGGTACCAGATCGGGAATAAAGATGGCCCGAAATATTCCGGCGGCATGGCCACCTATCCGCAGCAGATTCGGCCTTTCGCGATCTACCGCAAGGAAGTCAACAAAACGTTCTTCGTCTACGGCGGCACCGATCCGGAAAACAAAACCCTCCTCCACATGATCTCCTACTACGATCACGCCACCGGAACCGTCCCGCGCCCGCGCATTTTGCTCGACAAGCACACCACCGACGCTCACGACAATCCTTGCATATCGATCGACGATAAAGGCTACATCTGGATCTTCTCCAACACCCACGGGCCTGAGCCTCGCTCCTTCATTCACCGCAGTGCTCAGCCTTACTCCATCGACAGCTTTGAAAAGGTCTTGCAGACCAGCTTCTCCTACGGCGATCCGTGGTTCATCAAAGATCACGGCTTTCTCTTCATTAGCAACCGCTACACCGACGGCCGAGCCGTCGCATTTCAGACCAGCGCCGATGGTTACGCGTGGAGCAAGCCGCAGTTGCTCGCGCAGATCAAAGGCCACTACGCGATCAGTCTCGCTCGCGGCGATCGCGTTGGGGTTGTGTTCAACTATCACCCGCATGGCCTGGATACCCGCACGAATCTTTACTACATCCAAACCCGCAATTTCGGCGCGACATGGACAACGGTCGACGGCGCCAAACTCATCACGCCTCTCAAAGAGGTGCACAATCCTGCGCTGATTCACAATTACGAATCCGAACATCTGCTGGTTTATCTCAAGGACATCCAGTTCGATGCTGCTGGCAATCCCGTCCTCGTCTATTTAACCAGCAAAGGCCACGACCCGGGTCCGCAGAATGATCCGCGCACGTGGATGACAGCACGGTGGACGGGAAAGGAATGGAGCCTCCATGCAATCACAACGAGCGATCACAATTACGATTTTGGCCAGCTCTACATCGAACCCGACGGAACCTGGCGTTTAATCGCTCCCACCGATCCTGGCCCGCAACCCTACATGACCGGCGGCGAAATCGTCGTCTGGACAAGCAACGATCAAGGCATCACCTGGAATCGTTTCAAACAGCTCACCCACAACAGCGCCCTCAACCACTCGTACGTTCGCCAGCCAATCGACGCGAAAGATGATTTCTACGCCTTCTGGGCGGATGGCGATCCACGGAAGAAGAGTGAATCGGATTTGTACTTTACAAATAGAGGGGGCGATGCAGTCTGGGAATTGCCATCCAAGATGGACCAAGCCCAGATGCACCCGAAAAAAATCGAGCCATAAACAAGTCTGCGAACCTGTTTTATTTAAATCACACCGGCCATCCCCGTTTCAATCTTCGCACTCACATACTCGCGCGGATCGGTCACATGGCCCGTCAATGCGCTAGCAGCGACGGTCAGTGGGCTGGCGAGATATACCGCGCTCTTGGTGCTTCCCATTCTCCCAGGGAAATTGCGGTTAGTTGTGCTGATGCAAACCTCGGTCGCATTCAAACGGCCGAACGTGTCACTGGGGCCACCTAAACAAGCGCCGCAACCGGATGGACCGAGCTTGCACCCGGCATCCACCAGAATATCAGCAATGCTCTTTTCATTCGGACCCTTTTCAACGCCGCGGAGATTCAATCGCAGCATGTCGTTATGGACTTCGGTTGACCCGGGCACGACGAAGGTTTCGATCTTGACCTTGTTTCCCTTGAGGATATTGGCCGCGAATATCATGTCTGTGATTTTGCCGCCGGTGCACGATCCGATATAGGCGCGATCGAGTTTCACGCTCCGGCAGTTGTAGGCAGTGTCCTTATTATCCGGCGAGTGAGGCTTGGCCACCATCGGTTCCATCGTGCCCAGATCCCATTCCGCCTCGAACGCATACCTCGCGTCTTTATCATCGCTGAAGACTTCCCATGTCGGGATCTTCGATCGATGCTTCACGTACGCGAGTGTCTTTTCATCGACATCGCAAACGCCATTTTTCCCGCCGGCCTCGATCGCCATGTTCGTCAGCGTCATGCGATCTTCCAGCGTCAGCGATTTAATTCCGTCGCCGGCGAAATACATTGCTTTGTACGTTGCTCCATCGACGCCGATCTCTCCAATGACTGCGAGAATCAAATCCTTCGCTGTGAGGTAGGGGGGAATTTCGCCATGAAACGTAAATTTCATCGTCGGCGGAACTTTCAGCCAGGTTTTGCCGGTACCGAGCGTAAACGCCGCATCGGTATTTCCAACGCCCGTCGCAAATTGCCCAAAAGCACCGGCCGTACACGTATGCGAATCCGTGCCCAGCAGAATCTCGCCGGGGCGGATATGCCCCTCTTCCGGCAGCGCTTTATGACAGACGCCTTTGTAATTCGTCTTCGTCGGATCCCGATACGGATTGGGCATCCCCGGCTCGGTCTTCACAAATTCAGGATCATAGTAATAGGGGAGATGCTGCTCTTTCACAAAGTCGCGCAGCGTCTGCACATTGCGATGGCATTTCTGATCGGCGGTGAAGATGTAGTGATCCGGAATCACAACTACGCGCTTGGGATCCCAGACCTTGGCATTGCGCCCGAACTTTTCATAGAAGATGCCGATGGTTCCCGGGCCGCACACGTCGTGCGTCATCAGAATATCGACGTTCACCCAGACGTTTTCATTGGGCGCCACATGCCCTTTGCCTGAGTGCTTCGCGAGAATCTTTTCAGTCATCGTCATGCCGGGCATCGATTCAACTCCTATAGACAAAACCGCGAAAACAGACCACGAAGTATAGCACGAACGTCCAGCCCGTTCCATGAAACATAAACACTTGTCTAGCCGCCAGATGCGATTGCGAATAATCTCCTATCCACTGTGGCGGACATGACAATTCAGCAAGCTCTCGTTCTTGCCGTCCAACTGCAGGTCAACGGCGATCTTGCCCAAGCCGAGAGCATCTGCCAACAGGTCCTTCAAGTTGCCCCTGAATCCACCGATGCGCTTCATCTCCTCGGCATTATCTGCTGCATGCGCGGGGCGGTGGATGACGGTATCGCGCTGATGCGTCATGCCCTGAAGTTTTCGCCCAATGATGCTGGCCTCCACTGCGATCTGGGTCTGGCGCTTTACAACCTGAATCAACTTGACGCCGCCGAAATCGAATACCGCGAAGCGCTCAAACTCGCGCCGAATCTCAGGGATGCTCTTAATAATCTCGGCAATCTTCTTGTTCGCACTGATCGCGTTGATGAAGCAATCGATTCCTTCCGCGAAGCTCTCAAAATCGATCCAAACTTCCCAGAAGCGCATTTTAATCTATCGCATGCGCTGGCGCTGGAAGCACAATTCGATGACGCGATCGCACATGTAAAAAGAGCCATCGAATTCCGACCCAATTATGGCGACGCCTACGCCAATCTCGGTTCGTATCTGAAAGAACAGGGGCGGATCGCGGAAGCCGAGCAGGCGATGCGCCGAGCCGTCGAGCTTCTGCCCAATCATTCCGGCCTTTGGAGCAATCTTCTTCTGACGATGCAGTATGCCGACAATGACGAGGTAAGAATCCTCGCCGAGCATCAACGTTGGCTCGATATCTGCATCCAACCGAGTGTTCCCGCGCCACCTGCGCAGTATTCAAACAACCGGGATCCCAATCGTCCCCTTCGCATCGGCTATGTTTCCGCCGACTTCTATTCGCATCCCGTCGGCCGATTCATTCTTCCGATTTTCGAGCATCACGATCAAGCTCAATTCCAAATTGAGTGCTTTTACAACGATACAATTGAAGACGAGGTTACCGCCCGACTCAAGTGCGCTTGCGATCAATGGCATTCAATTATCCATTTGAATGATGCTCAGGCCTTCGATCTGATTCGCACGAGAAAAATTGATATTCTCATTGATCTTGGCGCGCACACCGCTCTTAACCGTCTCCCGCTATTTGCCCGCAAGCCCGCGCCGGTTCAGATCACCTACCTCGCATATCCCGGCACGACGGGCCTGCCGCAGATGGATTACCGCATCACCGATCCGCATCTGGAGGGCAAAGACAGAGGTTATATTGAGAAGCCGCTGATGGTGCGAAGTTACTGGTGTTACGTTCCGCCTCTGGAAGCTATTTCGACCGCGCCCGCATCAGCTGATTCAGAGTGCATCACCTTTGGCTGCCTCAATCGCTCTTTCAAACTTTCCGACCGCTGCTTAAAAACCTGGCGTCGGGTTCTCGATGCCGTACCCGATTCAATTTTCCTTCTCCATGCTCAGTCCCAAAGTGAACGAGTGCGTGCTCAATCCATTCTCGGCGACCGTGTCGAATTCGTCGCGCAGCTCGATCCATCTCACTATTTCCAAACCTACAATCGAATCGACATCGCACTCGATACCGTCCCCTTCAACGGCGGCACCACCACCTGCGATGCCCTGTACATGTCTGTCCCGGTCCTTTCTCTCGTCGGCGATCGCCCAGTTTCGCGCGCTGGCCTTAGCATCCTCTCTCAACTTGATTTGCAGGCCCTGTGCGCCGCCAGTGAGGAGCGCCTTATTGCTCTCGCCCGAGATCTTGCCGCCGACAAACCCGGTCTGCTTGAGCTTAAAAAATCGCTCCGCGCCCGAATGATCGCCTCTTCCCTTTGTGACGGAGCTGGTTGTACGCGCGATTTTGAGAAGGGGCTGCGCACCGCATGGATGAATCACCATGTCCCGGCGTAATTGCCGGATCTCGTCTCAAGTTCGATAGGATGCGCAAAAGGGCCCCTTAACTGCTATTTTTGGGTAAAAAATGAGGATTTGCGATGCTGAATAAGGGTGAACTTGAAACGATTAGCGGTTTGCTTATAATACTGGGCTCTTTAAAAACCGTAAGCGATTAGAAGACAAAGGATTCCAATGCCACGCGTTTGTTATTACACCGGCAAGAAGACAACCTTCGGTAACCAGGTCACCCACCGCGGCAAGGCCAAATACCTCGGCGGCGTCGGTACTAAAATCACCGGCATCACCGCCCGTAAGTTCAAGCCGAATATTCAAAAAGTCCGTGCTCTCGTCGACGGCCGGATCGTCCGCATCAAGGTCAGCACCAAAGCGATCCGCAACGGCATGATCACCAAGCCCGTCAAGCGCCGCTACACCAAATCCGCATCAACTGCCGCAGCGTAATTGACCTGTGCAATTTGAATTTTATGAACCGCGATCGCTAAACCCGATCGCGGTTTTCCTTTGATGAAACCCCAACAGCCCATGCGCAACGCATGCGCCGTCCCCAACCTCCAAGCTCACTTCGCCTTCATCCAGCAAACACAACCCACCGCGAGCATCGTCCCAATCCCAAAAAACGTCCCGGGCAGAATACTCATCCACTCCCGCCGCGCCTGCAACATTCCCGCCCCCAGCAGCAGAGCAACCGGAGCGAGAAAATACAGCATCACCAGCCCCGAAAATGATTCATCATTCAGGGTATACATCCCGATCAAAAGTGACCCCATCGTCAGCCACGCACTGCCCGCCCCGAGAAAAAACTGCCGCATGGCACTGGGCGCATTCAAATGGCCCGGTTGATAGTTCAGGACAGGAGCAGGCGGGGTTTCCGGCGGCGGCGGCGCCGGGCGCGGCGGCCGCAGGCCATAGGTTCCGCTGTCGTCCGAATCCGAATGGAAAGGCTTCTTCGCCATCACCGCTATTCTCATAATCTGAGTCAACCCGATAAGCTAGTATGTGATCAATGTGGCACGTGCCCGTGCAAACGAGCAATTGTAATAATCGAGATGTACGACGATTCGAAAAAACCAGACATCCCCCTCGAATCCGTGGCATCCCCCATCGAGTTGCCAATCATCCCCGGCGAAGAACTTCGCTGGTACAAACCCGGCGTCGCCGAAACCGTCCGTGCCATGGGCTGGCGCTGGATCTATTTTCTCCCCGCGCTCCTCGTCTTGGCGCTTTTAATCGCAATTCCATTCCACCTTATCCTTCTTCAGTTCCTCGTCCCCTGGATTAAGATAATCATCTTCGCCGTCGCGATTCCCGTTGGTGTGGCGCTCAAGGGCGCCAAAGAGCTGGTGAAACAGCGTAAAGAGCCGTTCTGCATCCACTGCGGCTACGTCCTCACCGGTCTTCCCGACCACCACAATTGCCCCGAATGCGGCCGGAAATACAACTTCCGCCTCATCGAAGAATACCGCCGCGATCCGCAATGGTTTATCGAGCGTTACCGCCGGCAGAAGCTATTGCCGAAAAGAGAGATGCCGTTCGAGGCGGGGAGTGTCAGACGGAAACGGTCGCGCGATGGAACTTAGCCAAAGTGAAACATGAAGAGGCTTTCCAGCTCCTCATGTTTCATGTCTTCATCTGGCACTAGCCCTCTGGCTCAATCAACACCGCCGTTCCATAGCACAACACTTCCGTCGCGCCCGAAGCCTTTGCACCAATTTCAGACGCGTCATACCGCAGCCCCACGATCGCATTTGCGCCTAGCGCCCGCGCATGATCGATCAGCAGGTCATACGCATGCTGCCGCGCCTGCTCACACATTTCCGTATACGCCCCGATGTTCCCGCCGATGATCGATTTCAACCCTCCCAGGATTCCCTGTGAGATGGTCGGCGCGCGAACAATGATCCCGCGCACCACGCCTAAATATTGTTTAATCCGATATCCTTCGATCGTGAACGTAGTCGTGACAGGAATCGACATCATCGGTGGCATGCTCATGCCACTAATCTACCTTGGGAGTGAAAATCATGACATGCTGGCGCGGCAGCATTTCTTTCGTCTCGACGTGCTTCAATCCAACGGCCGACATTTCTTTGATCGCCTGCGCCTCAGTCATCTTGTGATGCGGCTTGATGGGAACTTTCGGATCCTCGCCGCGGAATTCGACGAGGACAACGCGTCCGTTCGGTTTAAGTGATTTGACGATCCCCTCCATCATTTCGTGCGGATGATCGAATTCATGATATGCGTCGACAAGCAGGACAACATCAACGCCTTTTTCGGGCAGCTTGGGATCAGAAATTGTGCCCAGCACCGGCTCGACATTCGTGATGGATTTTTCTTTTGCGCTGGCGCGAATCATATCGAGCATTTCGGGCTGGATATCGACGGCCAGCACTTGGCCCTGGGGGACAAGCTTGGCCATTCGGAAGGAGAAATAGCCGGTGCCGGCGCCGATGTCGGCGACGACGTCGGTGGGCTTGAGATCCATATTCTTGATTAAGACGGAAGGCTGCTCTTCGGCTTCGCGTTCGGGACGCTCCAGCCAGTCGGCGCCGGTATGGCCCATGACCTGCGCGATCTCCCGGCCCATGTAGACTTTGCCGATGCCATCGGGCGAAGGCACGCATTGCGTATAAGGCTGCGAAGTCGGCGCATCGCGCGCAAGCAGCGGCGCGCCGGCAAATAGCGCAACAAGCAAAAACCAGGTGGAGGGTCGAACTCCTGCTCGACCGTTTTCGTGTGCTCTAAAGCGTATGTAATGTCTTTTCATTCAAAACCACCTTGTCGGCCTTGAATGTAACGCCTTCGCGATTCAGCAGCGCACGCTTTTTCGGGATCCCTTGAGCAAAACCAGTGAGTGCGCCGTTCGAACCTACAACGCGATGGCAGGGCACGTCAGGCGCATAAGGATTTCGATTCAGGGCATTCCCAACAGCTCGAGACCCCTTGGAATTAAGCTTCCTGGCAATCCGGCCATAAGTCGTCACCTTCCCTTCCGGAATCCGCGCCGTCAGCGCCCACACCTTTTCGTTGAATGTCATCCCCGCAAGAAGTTTTCCGGCTTTGATTTGTGCTTCGGTCATAGGAAGCATTATACGCCGGGATTCCAGAAGAGCGTATAATATGTTTTGCCTTCGTTGAACGATTCTGATCACGCGACTCTTGTCACCAAACAAGCGAGTTTTTGCAATTTCCTGCAGCTTCTTTACAGTTTCTGCAAACGATTTCGGGCAATCGTTAGAACGGGCTGTCAGGGCATTTCAAACTGGAGGGAATTATGAATCGAACGGGGATAAGCGCACTCACTGTTCTGGTTGTCTGCGCATTCAACTTTGCGTCATTTGCTCAGGAAACATCCACCAATCCATCATCGGATCGCTATTTTTATGGCCTTCTGGATCAACGCTCTTCCTTTGGAACGGATTTCTTCCCGTCCCCAATCGCTGGCCCTTATTTCGATCGAAATAACCTTTTGGACCTGTCATATGCGCATTCTGAGGATCCGAAATTCAGGTACACCGACGAGCTTCGCGCCGGCGTCAATTATTCGATTGATAATCTGACTCTCGGCGCAAGTTTCGGATGGCGAAAGGAAAACTTTCAGCTCTTTTTTCTGCAGGATCATGAAGGGCTCGGCGAAATCTCGTTTTCAGCGCGCCATCCGTTCTATCAATACGTTTCCGACGACCGCTCGGTAGACGTGACCTTTGGCGCCCGTGCCGATCTCGGAATTCCGTCAACCTCAGACGCCAGTCATGATGGATCGGTTGGCGAGACGGTCTATTCCCTCGCTCGTTTTGGTGACCACGCCAGTCTGCAGGGATCGGTTTCCTTCTCGCAGGTCTATGGCCCGATCAATGGCGGGGAACTTGATTTCAGGTATTCGCTCACAGCCGGCTATGAATTGAACCATCAAGCCGTCCCGATGCCCTATACAACCAGGATGATCCCAATGATTGAAATTGAGGGCACGGTTCGAACCTCCAAGCCGTTCGATGGAACCAGTGCGTTGCTTGCCTTTTTCGGAACCCAGGTCGATCTGCCGAAAATGCACGGATTAGAGCCTGAACTAATCCTTGGCTACGGCGTGCCGATCTATTCCGATTTTGCATTTACACAGGACTGGATTCTCGTAGCAGACCTTACCCTGCGATTTTAAAACAGCCAGTCCCAGTTCAAGAGCTGCAGTTGATTATTGAAGATTTCGTAATCCGCGCCCAGCGGAAGCGGAAAATAATTCGGCCCATGTCCCACCTTCACCCCCGTCGCCAGCGGAATCTTCAACTTCTTCGCGATCGGAACGAAGATTTCCTCAAACCCTTCCTTCTGAGTAAAGCTTCTCCGCAGCGGAATCCGCGCCGCCTTCTTCGGATCGGCCAGCGCCTTTTTCAGCGCCGCACCCGTGCACGGCTTCAGGCACGTATCCGCCTCATCCTCGCAATCGGTGAAATCACCAAGCAAGATCGCCGCCGTCCCATCGAATGCCCCGCTCTGCTCCAATTGAAGCATCATCCGATCAATCCGATAGAGTTTTTCGCCGATGTCTTCCAAGAAAACGATCTTGTTTTTCCCCGGCGTCGGGCCATAAGCAGTCCCGACCAGCGATGACCACAGCGAAAGATTGCCGCCAACTAATTTCGCGCGGATTGGTTCCGCAGGGCGGTTGGCAAGCCATTTGATTTTCGATTCACTGGCGGGGAAATCGATCTTCGTCTTGTTCACAAGGCTCAGAATGTTTTTCCATACGGGAGTTTTTAATTTCGAAAAACTCATCGCCGCCGGCATTGGTGAATGCAGCGTGCTCCAGCCCCATCGTGTCCGCACATATTCATGAAGCACCGTCACATCCGAATACCCAACCAGAAGCTTCTTCCCCGGCCTCCCTTTTTGTTTCGTCAGCGCATCCAGAATCGGAAGCAGTCGCTGCGCCCCATATCCACCCCGCGCCGACCAGATCACATCAATCTTCGCATCCTTCGCATATTGAAAAAATGCCCGCGCCCGTGATTCGTCCGTGCCGGCGTAGGTGAAGTGGTGCTCTTTCACCTGAGGATGGACCGTGACATCAAACCCTTGTGACTTCAGATAGTCCAAACCCACACCGAACTCGACCTGAGGGACAGTGGAGCAGGGGGCGACAATTCCGACCGAGAGCGGTTTATCCATGGTCGCGGAATGGTAAGGAAGTCACCCGAATTTCCAAATCCACGCGCTGCCACAATGGCAACCGCCGATGGGGCATTTGCCTGCTACCTGCCACGCTGGCAGCCGCGCTCGTTTTTCATGCTTTTGCAATCCCTTCTTAAATATCTAATCCGCAATGCTTTATCGTCAAAATCTGATCCCATTTTTTCGGCATTCTCTTTGTTAATGCATCCCCGCGGCAGCGCAATCTGCCCACGGTCTGTTTTTCGGTAATTAAGATCACGTTTGAAAGGAGCACGCGATGGCGGCTAAGTTGCTGTCCTTCGATACAGAAGCGCGGAAGGCATTACTAAGTGGTGTGGAAAAGCTCGCAAGAGCAGTCAAATCAACTCTCGGCCCGCGAGGTCGAAATGCGGTCATCGATAAAGGTTGGGGTTCGCCGAATGTGACCAAAGATGGAGTCACGGTCGCCGAAGAAGTCGAACTCAAAGACAAATACGAAAACATCGGCGCAAAGCTCGTCAAAGAAGCCGCCAGCAAGACCAGCGATGTGGCTGGTGACGGAACCACGACCGCCACGGTTCTCGCTGAGGCCATCGTTAAGGAGGGATTCCGCAATCTAACTGCAGGATCCGACGCGATGGCCCTTGCTCGCGGCATCCGCAAAGCCGTCGAAGCCGTCACCGAAAACCTCAAGAAGCAATCGAAGAAAATCCAGGGCAAGGACGACATTGCTTCGGTCGCTTCGATCTCCGCCAACAACGATAAGAGCATCGGCGAAATCATGGCCGATGCCTTTGAGCGCGTTGGCAAAGACGGCGTCATCACCGTTGAAGAAGGCAAGTCGCTGGAAACATTCGTTGACGTTGTCGAAGGAATGCAGTTCGACCGCGGCTTCCTCTCCCCCAACTTCATCACCAACCCCGATGAAATGGTCGCCGAATTCGATCGCCCATTCATTCTCGTCTACGAAGACAAGATCAGCGCGGCTACGAAACTGATTCCCTTGCTCGAAAAGATTCAAAAGGCCAAGCGTCCCCTTGTCATCATTGCCGAAGACATCGAAGGCGAAGCGCTGGCGACTCTCGTCGTCAACAAACTCCGCGGCATTTTGAACGTCGCCGCGGTGAAGGCGCCGGGCTACGGCGATCGTCGCAAAGCAATGCTCGAGGATATCGCGATCCTCACTGGCGGCGAAGCGATCATGAAGGATCTCGGCATTGAGCTGGACAAAGTCGAAGTCGCCCAGCTCGGCCAGGCCAAGAAAGTCCGCATCGATAACGACAACACCACGATTATTGAAGGCGCTGGCGAGAGCAAGGCAATCCAGGGCCGGATCGAACAGATCCGCCGAGAGATTTCCGTCACGACCAGCGACTACGACAAAGAAAAATTGCAGGAACGTCTCGCTAAGCTCGCCGGAGGCGTTGCTCAGATCAACGTTGGCGCGGCCACCGAAGCGGAATTGAAAGAAAAGAAAGCCCGCATCGAAGACGCGCTGCATGCAACTCGCGCCGCGATCGAAGAAGGCGTCGTCGCCGGCGGCGGCGTTGCAATGATTCGCGCCATGAAATCGCTGAACGGCGGCAGCAATCTCAAGCTCGAAGGCGATGAAGCCGCCGGCGTAAAAATCGTTCGCCAGGCTCTGACCGCTCCCTTAAAGCAGATCGCCGAAAACGCCGGCCAAAGCGGCGCAGTCGTCGTCCGTCGCGTGATGGAAAGCAAAGAAAACGAAGGCTGGAACGCGTTGACGGATGAATTCGTCGACATGTTCAAAGCCGGTATCATCACCCCAACAAAGGTCGAGCGCACCGCGCTCCAAAACGCGAGCGAAGTCGCTATCCTCCTGCTCACGACGGATTGCATCATCGTCGAGAAGCCCAAGGAAGCCGCCGATGATCATGGCCACGGCCACGACCACGGTGGCGGCATGGGTGGAATGGGCGGCATGGGTGGCATGGAAGGGATGATGTAGTGGGAGGTGAGTTTGTCAGGTCAACCAGAAACGTTCGCGGCGCTGAAGCAGTGGGCGCCCAAAGCATTTCCGGGAGTGACTGTTGAATACAATCCAGGACTGACTGCCGAAATCGTCGCTTTGAAGAATCCGAACAGATTAAAAGCGAGTTTTCAAATTGGTCGAATTCGCGATGCGTGGACGGTGATATCAAGTGGCGGTTCATGGGATCGATACGAGTGCGTAGCTCGTACGGAAAGTGAGACGGATGCGGTAACCGGTTTTATCGAGTCCCTTAAGATCGGCGAGCCAAGCGCGTGGTTGCGACAAGCGTCGCGTGAAAACATTCCGCGACGGGACGAAGCTTGGGACCGGTTGATGGCAAAGGATTGGGGCCTGCAGTGGCCTCCAGGAAATAGTTGAAAGTGAATGCTTTAAGAAATGAAGCCCAAAGGTGGCCGCGTGATGTCCCAGTCCCCACGATAGCATGGAGGAATATGAATGACGTTTGAATGGGACGTCGGCAAAGCAAAAGCGAACCTTGCCAAGCATGGCGTCTCATTCGAAGAGGCGAAAGACATTTTTGCGGCACCTGCCGTTTTTGAAGACGTCGGTCACTCGGAAACGGAGGCGCGTTATTTAGCAATCGGCTTTTCCGCCAAGAGCCGGGTTTTGACTGTTGTATTCGTGAGATTAGGCGAGAATTGGTATCGAATTATTAGTGCGCGTTGCTCGACAAAGAAAGAACAGGCGCTATATGCCAAAGAAAAACAACAAGGCGCGTAGAAGTTCGGCTCACGACAACTATGAACTGCCGCCTGAAATTGACTTCACGAAGCAGCGGTTCATCGGATTTGGATTAGCCTCTTTGGAAAAAGAAATCGCCGCAAAGTCCAAGTTTGTAGCGCTTGATCCGGATGTCGCACGAGTGTTTAAAAGTTCAAAATCCGTCAACGCTGTACTGCGAGGTATTATTCAAGCCTTGCCTAACGGAAGTAAACGAAGAAAATCAGCGTAGTTTTTCGAGAGCGAAAGAAGGAAGCAGAATATGAAACTCAAACCATTAGCAGATCGGATTATCGTCAAGCAGCAGGATGCTGAAGAGAAAACCAAGAGCGGCATCGTCCTTCCGGACACGGCCAAGGAAAAGCCGACCAAGGGCAAAGTTGTCGCTGTCGGCCCGGGCAAGCTCGATGAAAAGGGCCGCCCGATGGAAATCGGCCTCCGTAATGGCGACACCGTTTACTACGGCAAATACTCCGGCACAGACGTGGAAGTCGATGGCGAAAAATTCGTCATCCTGAGAGAGAGTGACGTTCTTGGAGTGCTTGAATAATTCTTTTCACGCTTCACTCGTCACGCATCAGCGTGCGAACGAGTTGCGTGACGAGTAATGAGTGATACGTGAAGAAAAGAAATATTGGAGAGAACCATGGCAGCGAAACAGATGAAATACGAGAACGACGCTCGGCAGGAATTGTTTGCCGGAATGTCCCAGCTTTCCCGTGCGGTGAAAGCGACCTTGGGCCCGCGAGGACGCAACGTCGTCCTCCAGAAGAGCTACGGGTCGCCGCGCATTACCAAGGACGGCGTGACCGTCGCTAAGGAAATTGAACTTCCCCAGCCATTTGAAAATATGGGCGCCAAGCTCGTGAGTTCCGTCGCTTCAAAGACAGGTGATGTCGCCGGCGATGGCACGACCACCGCGACAGTGCTGGCCGAGGCGATCATGGCCGAGGGAATGAAGTATGTCACTTCCGGCGGCGTCAATCCGGTCCTCGTCCAGCGCGGGATCATCAAGGCTGCTGAAGTGGCAGCCGACGCGATCAAGGCGATGAGCAAGAAGGTCAAAGGCCGCGAAGATTACAAGCGCGTTGCCACCATCTCCGCCAACGGCGATGAGCACATTGGCGACCTGATGGCCGACGCCATGGAAAAAGTCGGCAAGGAAGGCGTCATCACTGTCGACGAAGGCAAGAGCACCGAATCCGTCCTGGAATACACCGAGGGCATGCAGTTCGATAAGGGCTATCTCTCGCCTTATTTCATGACCAACCCAACGACACTCGAAGCAGTCCTCGAGGATTGCTACATCCTTCTCCATGAAAAGAAGATCAGCAATCTCGCCGAGCTGTTGCCGTTGCTCAATAAGACCGTGACTAGCAGCAAGCCTCTGTTGATCGTCGCCGAAGATGTCGATGCCGAGGCGCTGGCCGCTCTGGTCGTCAACAAGCTCCGCGGCGTCCTCAACGTCTGCGCCGTCAAAGCTCCCGGCTTTGGCGATCGCCGCAAAGCCATGATGGGCGATCTCGCCGTCGTCACCGGCGGCAAGTTCATCTCCGAAGATTTGGGATTGAAACTCGAAAACGTCGAGATTGAAGATCTCGGCACCGCGAAGCGCGTTGTCGTCGATAAAGACAACACTCTCCTCGTCGAAGGTGGCGGCAAAAAGAAGGATATCGACGCTCGCGGCGATCAAATCCGCATGCAGATCGAAAAAACCACCAGCGATTACGATCGCGAAAAGCTGCAGGAACGCCTTGCGAAATTGACCGGCGGCGTCGCCGTGATCAAGGCCGGCGCAGCAACCGAAACCGAGATGAAGGAACGCAAGGACCTCATCGACGACGCGTTGCATGCGACCAAGGCGGCCGCCGAAGAAGGTATCGTTCCCGGCGGAGGAGTCGCATTCCTCCGCGCCATCGAAGCCGTCGAAAATGGTAAGAAGCAAGCCAAGAGCGACGAAAAAATAGGCTTTGACATCATCGCCGAAGCCTTGCGTTCTCCCGCTCGTCAAATTGCCGATAACGCCGGAGAAGATGGCGAAGTCATCGTCGCTCAGATTCTTGAAAACAAGAACGACAGCTACGGTTATAACGCCGCCACCGGCGAGTATGGCGACATGTACAAGATGGGAATCATCGACCCGGCCAAAGTCGCTCGCACGGCGCTGCTCAACGCAGCCTCCGTCAGCGGCCTGGCCCTGACGACCGATGTCATCCTGACCGAACTGAAAGAGAAGAAAGGCGAAGAATCGACACCGGTCTCGGGAGCGGTGGTGTAAAGAGGATCGCCGATTGATGCATCAAACAGCCCGGAGATCGCATCTCTGGGCTGTTCTCTTAAAGAGCCGATCATGGCCGAAGCAGTTCATAATCCTCCGCAGGGCGCCCAACGCCTCCCCCTCAAAGCCCTTCACGACTGGGAAGAGCTCGCGTACGGCATGTTCATCCACTTCGGCATGAGCACCTTCGTCGAAAACGAACTTCCTACCGGCAAAGATCCTTCGACAAGATACGCCCCCGACAAGCTCGATGTCGATCAATGGATCTCTGTCGCCCGCGACGCCGGAATGAAGTACGCGATCCTCACCAGCAAACACGTCGCCGGCCATTGCCTTTGGCCCAGCGCCCTCACCGATTACACCGTCGCCACCAGCTCCAACAAAACCGACGTCGTTGATGCCTTCGTCCGCGCCTGCGAAAAGCGTGGCCTGATGGCCGGCCTTTATTACTGTTCCTGGGACAATCACCACCGCTTCGGCTCCATCACCCCCAGCGACACCGGCCTTGGCGAAGCCTCCACCACCCAGCAATACCGCGACTTCCAACTCGCCCAAGTCGAAGAACTCCTTCAGCACTATTCTCCCCTTGGTGAAGTCTGGATTGACATCCCCGGCGTTCTCCATGCTCAAGGCCGTCGCGATCAATACAACCAGATCGAAAAGCTCACCCCCAACGCCGTCATCATGATGAACAGCGGCTTTGGCGATGGCTCGCATCTGAACTATAACTACGCCTGGCCGACGGATCTGATGGCCATCGAGCGCTGGCTGCCAACCAGCAATCGCGGTTACAAGCCGTGGTTCAAGATCGCCGACAAACCCGGCGAGAAAGAACAGCATTTCTACCTGCCCGGCGAAGTCTGCGATCCGATCGGCTACGAATGGTTCGATGACCCAAAAGATCAGCTCCGCTCGGATCAGGAATTGCTGGGCATGCGTTTGATCTGCCGGGCCAGACATGTGAATCTGCTCCTGGATGTCCCGCCGGACAAACATGGCGTGATTCCAAAGGAGCGCGTCGATGCCTTGATGCGCCTGCAGAAGAATGTTGAAAGCTTCGGCGCATAAAATGATTTCGGTAGGTTGGACAGACTTGTCCGACGTTGAGCAGTAAGGAAAACCGTGGCGACCGTTAAACGAGATTACTACGAAATCCTGGGAGTTACCCGCACCGCCGACGGCGAAGAGATCAAGCGCGTCTACCGCCGCCTGGCGATGAAGTATCATCCCGACCGCAACGAAGGCGCGGGAAAAGCCGAAGCCGAAATAAAATTCAAAGAATGCGCCGAAGCGTACGAAGTCCTCTCCGATCCCCAGAAGCGCGCCCGCTACGATCAATTCGGCCACGCAGGTGTCACCGGCCAGCACGATTTCTCCCACATGGATATCGGCGACATCTTCTCAATGTTCGACGATATCTTCGGCGGCATCGGAAACCCCGGGGCTCGCCGCGGCGCAGGCGGCCAGCGCCGAGCCCAGCGGGGATTTGATTTGGAAACCCAGGTTGAGCTCACACTCAACGAAATTGCGAATGGAGCAGAAAAAAAGATTGAATTTGAGCGCCAGGACGCGTGCGAGCAATGCAAAGGCACCGGGGCAAAAGCGGGAACGAGCCCGGTGGTTTGCGTTCAATGCGGCGGGCAGGGCCGCGTTGCGCAGCAGGGGTTCGGCGGCATGTTCCGCATGGTGACCACGTGCCCCAATTGCCGCGGCAAAGGCACGGTCGTCCGCGAATTCTGCCAGTCCTGTGGAGGCTCCGGCCGTCAGGTTAAACATCGCGTGGTCAACGTAAAAATTCCGCCAGGTGTTCACGAAGGCCAGGCCGTCCGCATCGTCAGCGAAGGAGAACCCGGCGAAGACGGCGCGCCTAATGGGGATCTCCATGTTTACATCCAAGTCAAACCCCATCCGCTTTTCAGCAGACACAACAATGATCTTGTGTGCCAGGTTCCGATTTCGTTCACGCAGGCCGCCCTTGGCGCGAAAATTGATGTCCCCACTCTGAAAGGCGAAGAAAAGCTCGAAATCCCCGGCGGCACCCAGCACGGCGAAGTGTTCAAGCTCAAAGGCAAAGGCCTCCCCGACATTCGCTCTTACAAGAACGGGGATGAACTCGTACAAGTGATGATCGAAGTGCCAAGGAAATTGACCGAGCAGCAGCGAAAATTGTTGACGGATTTTGCGGCGCTCGAAGATGCATCCGTGATGCCGCAGAAGAAGGGATTCGTCGAAAAGCTCAAGGACATGATGAAAGGGGCCGAGAGCTCCAAGTCCAAATGAATGCGAGATAAGCCATGCCACAAGACGACGACAACAATATGAATAACCCTCCGGACACTGAAGGTGAAGCCGGCGCCGATACCCAGAATCCGCCAACCATCGCGGATTTCAACAAGCTCCAGGAAGAGCACGACAAGCTCTATGACCGCTTCGTGCGCGCCACCGCCGATTACAAGAATTCCCAGCGCCGCATCGAGCAGGAAAAAGAACAGGCCGTCCAATACGGCAATTCGCAGCTGATTAAAAGCATCCTTCCCGTCATCGATAATTTCGAGCGCGCCCTCGCGGTCGATCTGACCAAAACCGACGCCGCCAAATTGCAGCAGGGCATGCAGATCGTCCACGATCAATTGATGAAAGTGCTCAAGCAGCAGCATGTCGAAGAAATCGCGCCCGAACCCGGCACCCCGTTCGATCCCAATCACCACGAAGCGCTGATGCAGCAACCCAGCGAGGAATATGATCAGCCGACAGTGACGCAGTTACTACAGAAAGGTTACATGCTTCACGGGCGAACGCTGCGCCCGGCAGGAGTCGCCGTAAGTCAACCAAAATAGTCATCAGTCAACAGTCTCCAGTCGCCAGCGAGGCAAAGGCACTGGCGACTGATGACTGGCCGCTGGAGACTTTTCCTATGCCCACCTACGAATACAAATGCGAAGCCTGCGGCTATCAATTCGAGCGCTTTCAGTCCATGTCGGCCGAACCGGTCAAACGCTGCCCAGAATGCGGGAAAGCTAAAGTCAAACGCCTCATCGGCACCGGCGCCGGCCTGATTTTCAAAGGTTCCGGCTTTTACATCACCGACTACCGCGATAAATCCTACACCGACAAAGCCAAAGCCGAATCCGGAACATCTTCCGACTCCAAAACCGACTCCAAATCCGAATCGAAACCTGAAACCAAATCCGAATCAAAACCAGACACCAAACCCGCCGAAACCAAATCCTCCACTCCTTTAAAATCCGAACCCTCCCCCAAACCATCTAAGCCAAAAAAGAAGGATTAGCCCCGGCACTTTGAGCTTCCGTTCCAGTGTTGCGTCTGGTCCCGTCTTGCCGGAGGGGAGAGGAAGGGTGAAAGGCGAAACGTTCGACCACGAAGCGTCCTCGTTTCCCGAAAACATTCCCGCTGGTCCGGCTCGCTTCATCGGCTGGTCCTTCCAAACCCGCCGAGGAAACTTCTGATTTGAGTAGCCCTTCCGATCCGGCTTGGAAAACATAAATCGAATAGCCGCTCGCCCCCGCGCCAAATCGGACCAAGCCCGACATGAGAATGCATCTCAAGTAAGAATCTTTAAACAGGGAAGGATTTCGTTGATTTGTTTTCTTGCAAGCGGGCTGGAGGGTGGTATGATGGTTTGAGCATTTCAGATAAAAAGGGAAAGGCAGGGCATGATGCATCGCCAGCGGCTCAAACGGCAGCCAACCCAAAGGCATTATCGCGCGCAAAATCGGGGGGGGGGGCGCAGCTTTGCCCCGCGGCCATGAAGCGCTGCCCGGCCGATTGAACATTGACGACAACAGAGTGGTGCCGACCTTGACCGCGCTGACGGCTCAGTGGGCGTATGGGGATATCGATTACGATGGCGAGGTGGATGATGACGATGTGACGGCGATGGCGACGTTCTATAATCCCAGCGCACCGCCAGTGACGGGACAGGATGGGGGGCCGCATATCGATGTGGATGGGTACAGTCTGGATGATTTCCTGGCGATGATGGCCAGTACCTGTGGTCAGCACGCGGCGGATGTGTTTGCATCTGCTTGGGCGATGAGGGGTAGTTAAAGGAGGTGTGGCATGCGTGGGCTATTTGGATATTCGTTAGTGGCAATCTGCATAGTCGGGTTTTCGCGTATGGCCCTCGGGGCAATCAATGTGACGAGTGGGAATTTACACGTGTTTGAAACGGCTGGAGGAATGTTCACATCGGCACCGCCGGATAAGCCTTTTGTGCCACCCTCGTCGACGAATTCAGCTATGATTGGCCCTACACTCGCCGACGGCGGGGCACTAGAGACTGTTTCGTTTACCGGCGGACAGATTCATCTTTCGACAGCAATTGTTTATCTGGGTACGGGGTCCACCACCAATGCATCCGGGACATTGAACATCAGCGAAGACGCATTTGAGACGATGTGGGTGAGAATGGACCCACAGCCTACCGAGTTTTATTACCAGTCCACGATTTCGCTAGATAGGGTGGGAGGGGGAAATGTATTTGCAAGGACCTTTGGGCTTGAATTTCAGCCCAGGCTCGACTTTTTGGTTCCGTTGGCCGCCGGGCAGTATGTCCTGAGCTGGAACACGAACGGCGCGATCCAGTTTGGGCATGGCGGGCCGGGAGAATTTGATTTCACCATGGGCGTGCCGGAGCCTTCGTGTGTGGGCTCGCTCGGAGTCATTGGCGTTGCGGCCGTGCTGCGGCGGCGCAAGCGCGTCTAACTCACTGCCCGGCCTTCAAAATGTCGCCTGAAAAACACTCTTGCTCATAAACACCAGCCCGAGGGCCAGCATCATGACGAGCCCGACGCCGCATCCATATCCCGCAAAGAACACCACGCGGTACTGCGGCCAATTGGTTCCGAATTTTTTGGCGAAATAATACCGCCCGAACAGCGCCCCGATGAACTGCGGCAGGATCACATCCGGCGTCGACTGATCCATCCCACGGATGATCCCGTAAACCAGAAGCACCGGCAGCCCGAAAAACGATAAACCAGAATAAACCAGCAACGCAATCACCAGCCCGAGCCCCAGGTACCACACATTAAAAGCCTGATAGAACGGCCCGCCTTCGCCGCCGGGAAGAGTCGAACTGTAAATCAACGCCTGACGATAGGCGGTCAGCTCCCAGAATTTGTCCGCATAAGGAAATGCCGACGAAGGAACCGGCGCGATCTTCCAGATGAACTGACTGAAGACCAGCGTCGCCACCAGCACCACCGGAAATACGAACGCCTCGGCCTTTACCATTGAGCCGATCTTCGTTCCCGTGAGTTCGGTTGTGCGGAAATAAAGCGTCTGCGCTCCATAGTTGAACGCCGGAAATGGCGCAAACCAGATCGCCGCCCCTTGATAGCCAGTCAGGATAAACGTCGCTTCGCGCACGAACGGGACGGAAACGCTCATGCCGATGATGCCTTCCATTCGTGCCGACACGTAGCTGATCAGCGGCGTGTAGACGAAGCCATAGAAAAGCAGAATGCCGACCAGCACCGCGGTAACAGGACTATTAATCGGATTGGCCAGATGTGCATTGCGCAGCAGCAGAATCGCAGTGAGGATCGAGATGCTGGTGGAAAAGACATAAATCCCCAGCGCAATCCAGATCGAAATATCCCCGCGCCCGGCCGGCGGATTAAACAACGCCTTCCAGTTCGTTCCGACGACACCTTCCTCACTCAGCTGCCTGCGCCGACTAACCATGCTGCGGACGACCGATGCAATCCCGATCACCGCAATTGCCGCAGTCAGCCCCAGTCCAAACGAGAAATAAAAGTCCAGCGTGTTGGAATTGATCGTCCGAATCGCCCCCACGCCCGGCCGCCAGCTATGCAGGACGTGCGTGTATTTAAACAGAATTGGATTGGCGATCATCGTGACGACAAGTCCGATGAATCCGCCAACCATCGCCCAGAACGGAAGCACCATGCCGCTGAGCACCAGCCCGATATTGAACGAAAGGATCATCGGAAACGCCGGCAGAAACGTCTCGGTATTCGGGGTCAGGTCCTTAAACGGCAGCGGAAAAATCGAAATCGGCTCAGGCAAAAACGCCCCCGTGATCGCCGGCAGCGCCAGATACACAACCGCAAAAACCATCCCCAGCATCGCGCCGAAACTGAAGACGCGCCAGCGCCAGGTTTCCTGTCCACCAGATGCATCAGCCAATGCGGTGATCCCCTGCGCTGCCACCGGAGCCATCGGGAAGGGGAGTTTCTCCACATCGCTGGTCAGCCGATACATGACGTAACCGAGCCCGAAATGATCCACACGCTGAAGGAACATCCCGAGAACCATCAGCCCGATCGGCGCCAGCCACGCGCTATTGAAGAACGACCGCGCCCCCAGAATCTCCGGCGACGAAGGGGCAACCCAGCTCGGAATTTTGTCCGCCAGCCCGAATTGCCTGAACGATTCCGATTGGACCAGGAACTGATTCCAGAGCAGACCGCCGCCGCTGACCAGGCTCGCGCCGGCCATGTAATATAGAACGTATATTTCAGGGCGTCTGAGTGTGGTGAACGACCGACGGGCGACTTCAATGAAGAGAATTATCGTAACCCACTGCGCCGCCGAGCCGATGTCGGCGCCGACGACGAGATTCATATACATGCTCGCCGGCGTCATGATCATGCCGACGAAAATCGCGCCGATCATCGACTTGAAATCAAACCCCTCTTCCCAATGATCAGGGGGAGGCATGAGCTGCCGAAATTGCTCCAACTCGGGATCGGCGCTGCCGCGAGTCATCCGCCGGCCTGGTTTTTCCAAAACCGCATCGCTCATTCGGGCGGCGATTGTCTTTGCCAGTGGCTGTGTTTGCAAATCGAAAGCGCATACGAATTGCACGAATTCACGGAAGTCGTGTATAATGCGGAAGGATGAGGTTCATCTTTGCAGATCGTAAGCTTCAGAATCTCTATGTGTCAGGCACAGGTCGATATCCGCAGGATGCGATCCGGGCCTTCTTTCGCGTCATGGCGAACATCGATCAGGCAAGTGACGAGCGAGACCTTTGCTCCTTGAAAGGACTGAGATACGAAAAACTGCTCGGCGATCGAAAAGATCAGCACTCGCTTCGCTTAAACAAACAGTGGCGATTGATCGTCGAGCGCCAGGAAGATGCGAGCGGCGCATTCTTGAAGATTGTGGAAATCGTGGACTACCACTGACGGGATCATCATGAAGTTCGGCAACAAACTTATTCCGGCCTTTGTGCCGCCGCCTGGTGAGACGATTCAGGAAGAACTCACCGCGCGCGGATGGACTCAGAAGCAATTGGCCAAAAAAATGGGGAGGCCTCTACAGGCGGTGAACGAAATTATTCGCGGGCGCCGCCAGATCAACGCGACGACGGCGCTTTCTCTCGAAAAGGCCTTCGGGACTTCTGCCGAATTCTGGCTGGGACTTGAGCTTCGATACCGTCTTCACCTTGCGCGACAAACGCCTCAGCGGCGTCTTTCGGCGTGATCTAGGCTACAGGTTTGGGGGCAGCAAAAATTTTGCGGCTTTCGTCTACATACTCCAGCATTTTTTGCGGCGAGAGCGACCGCCATTGGAGGAACTGCTTTCTCAACTCGGTAAGGAACGTGCGGTTCATTCGATACCAACTGCTGTCGTCGCCGCTCAGGCGTTGGAGGACAACTTGCACTTCGTAAATGTCGGGAAATTCGCCGGGGTGGATCAGGAGCATAAAATGCTGGCGGACACCGAGATCAAAAGGCGTAAGCCAGACGACGGTTTTCAGACCGCGCGAGGTCTGCTGCTTCTCATCATCAAACGCAAACGTCTCAACCTTTCCAGCCGAAAATTTGCCAATCGAGCCTTCCTGATGCGCGCCAAAAAACTCCGCCAGATACGCCAGCGCGCCTTCGGCCGCCGTTTTATTGATAGTGAATGGCAGCTGCGCCATGATTTCATCGTTCTTCGGCAGCGGGACTTTCCACGATCGCTCGATGCTCGGGGCGGCGAGTTTGCTGGCCAAATGCGCTGGCACGAGCGCGCTCAGCAGAACGATCAAAAGGATCATACCCATGGTGACGATGGCACTGGAGCCGGAATAATTGAGGGTGACGCTGCCGAGCCAACCGAGTTTGAGCAGAAGCGTCCCAACGCCTTGGCCGATGACGTAGCCGAAGACCGTTCCGATCAGGCCATAGGTGAGCGCCTCAGCGAGAAAGAGCGCGCCGACGTGCATCGGGGCAAGGCCGAGCGATGTGTAGACGTGAATCTCGCGCTTCCGCTCGGCGATAGAGCCCATCATCGTGTTGAAAATAATGAGCCCTGCGATTGCCAGCGGAATCGCCACCTGCCCCGCGCCGCTGACGCTGGTGAGATTGCTGGCGGCGACCATCTTCACGCCGTCGTTGTAGCCGGCAAAAAGCGCAAGCGAGAGACGCCGGGACAATTCATCCGAAACCTTCTTCACCTCCGCTTCGTCTTTCAACGGGATTTCCACCGACCGGAGCGTCCCGTTGGGAAGCATCCTGGAAATCTCAGCCGGTACGACAACGAACTGAGTTGCGGAGAGATGCTCGTAAGCGTTCGACAACTCACTCGCGGATGTATCGGCATCCAGATCAAGCGATTCGACAGCGCTCGTGTCTGTCATCACGCGTCCGCCGGCGTCGAGCATGCCGGTGGAATAACGCAGCGGCGAAACCGGATCGCCACTGAGCATCGTGACTTTAGAATCGAACTGATTGGCGTCGAAAACCCCCGCAACCTGCAGCTGAAATCCGGCGACGGCCACCGAATCGCCTTCTTTCACCCCAAGTTGATCGGCGATCTCCCGGCTGAAGTAGATGATATTTCGATCCCCGCGAACGAGTCGATCCCATTTGGATTGGCCGACGACTTGCGCGATCTGATTCTCACCTGCTGTCACACCCAGCACACCAGCCGATGCGAAGACTTTGCCGTCGCCTGAGATAACGTGAATCTGATCTTTCGGATCGGCGGGATTGGCGTTCCACCAGCGCTGCACAATTTGCCGCTTGCCCAGCACCGCGTTGAGCGTATCGACGATCACAGGAGGCATCGGGCGGAACCCGCGCTGTCGCAGCATCACCGCCGGATGCGGCGTCGGATAACCCGTCGGCAACGTGACCGTATCGAGATATCGGCTCGCGGACGTGAAACACAAAACCGCGAACGTAATCAGCACAACGGTGATCGAAGTGAGTGTCGTCCGGAACTTCCGGCGTCGCATGTTCGCCAGTCCAAGCAGAATTGCACTCATGAAGACCGATGCGCTGGCGAAATCGGCTCCCATCGCCGTTCCGCGGCCGGAGCGGATGCGCTTCAGTTCCGTATCGAATTTGCCGTAAACCACGCTGATCACGACGATCGACATGAAGATGATCGCAAACGCGAGAATGATGATCAGGGGCGATGTGGAAATCTTGAAGGCGGGATGAAAGCTCCAGAGCGCAATGGCCATGATTGCGAATATCCCGCACGTCCCGGCGATCTGCTTATAAACGTTCGGCGTGCCGATCAGCAGCCGCTCCATGCAGAACGAAAAGGGGACGCACAGCAAAAGCAGGAATATCGCTGCATACACAACGTCATTGGCCATGTCCTGCGCCGCTTGATACACGCGCGCTTCGTTCGCCCAGGCGCCGTTGGCATTGCGAACCAGGGATGCGCCATCGTTTTTATCCAAAGCGATCTGACCCGCGCGAATCTGTTCGCTGGCCTTTTGGTGCAGGTCGTTCAGGAGGGAGCTGGAGACGCCGGCCGCGCGATATTCTTCGAGGCGGACATCGTCCGTCCGTACAAAATCTCTGCTCGTGACAACAGAAAGCGGCCCGAGATTATTGAGCTGATCAATGCTGAATCCATCGGCGAGGCTGATGACATCCTTCCGCTTACCATCATTCTCCTCCATGTTGAGCAACACGAGACGATTGCCGACTCGCCCGTAGCGAAAAAGCAGATACGCGCGCATGTCGGGCTCGACAAAACCAGCCATGAATTGTCGACTGAGTGAATAACTAAATCGTTGCGGCTCGGCATTGCGTCGCGCATCCAGCAATAAAACTTCCCCCAGATCCTGCAGGAATCTCGGATCGTAAATTCCAACCAGCGAAAACTCGTTGCAATTGAAAACCAGATTCCGGATCGGCGTCACATCCTGCTTGATGTCGGCGAAGATCGAAATGCCTTCCGTCTGTTTGCCGAGATCTCCGCAGGCGGTGACGTCGCCGGTTGAATTTTCTACGTGGTAAACCTGGGCGGCAAAGAGTTGGAGATCGGGATTGAGACGCGGAAGGCCTTCGAAGCGGTATCGTCCCTCGGCATCACATGGCTGCAGTTCCGTGCGCCGTACGCCAAGCGTCCAAGGAAGAAGTCGAAGCGGCGGGATCTTCTTAATCTTCTCAACGTACGAATAGCTGGCCAGAAAACCTTCGCGCGGAAGATCGGGAACCGGCCGGCCGGGCGCGGCGCTGACAACCTGGCCTTCAAATCCGCCATGCTGCCATTTGAGCTCGACCTGCCCCTTAAATTTCACATCGTTCCACGCATGCCGCATCAAATCGCGCACGCCGTCAAGCTGCGGCTCGATCGCTTTGACATCGATCGCGTCGAGTGTGTCGGCCGGTGTATCGCGATGAAGACGCAGGTCATCGAGCGTGCAGAGTGTGAATCCGGGCACGCCCCACGCCTGGCACATCTCGGTTGTAAGCGCCAGGGGTGCACAAAGCCAAGACTGTGGCGATGCGCCATTCAACGGCTCGATATCAAAGCGCGGATGAATCGGCGTAAACCATTGCGCTTCCGGCTTTTTCTCGTTGTAGGCGCGCTCAAGCCTGCTGAACCAATCGCGATATTCCTGAATCTGGCTGATGTTGCTCGTGCGTTGAAACTGCCCCCAATACATCGGCCCGACGCGATTTCCTTTGTCGGATAAATCCAGCGCCACAACCATCTCGATCACGCGCGAGTTGTTGGCGCGATCGCTTGGGTTGGGGTCTTTACCCAGGGCATTGGCCAGCCATCGATAGAGCTCGACACGGCGCTGAAGTTGATCATGCCGCGCCTGGTTTTGCGCAAGCAAGCGCTTCACACGAGCGATCGCCTCGTCGATATATTGAACCGGAAGTGGGCCGGTCAATTCCTGCGGCTTTTGCTGGAATGCAAAGCGCACACGATTCATCGTGATCTGGCGCTGCTCCAGTTCCCGTTGTCGAGCTTTTTGATCGGCTGTTTGATCCTCCGGTCGCATCATACGCAGGCGAAAGAGATCATCCTGCTCCAGGGCGCCATCGGTTTCGATGATCTTTGTAATTCGATCGATCGCATCGCGATCATTGCTGACGTCGACTTTTGTCGGATCGGCGCGAAGTTCCTCGAGTCGTTTCAAATCCGCTTCGATTGGCATTCGTTCGTCTGCCACCGTTGCCAGTGGGTCTTCCCACATTTTTGGGACATCCGCCAACGCCATGAACATCTCGCGAGTGGCGAGGAACTGGATCGAATCGCCGCCGGTAAATGCGACCATCACGGGACGATTGAGGCGATGATTGGCTGCATCGCGGAGGAGCGCTAAACCCGCGGCGGTTTGAACCGCTTGGCTCGCGCCCACCGCCAGGTCAGGAACCAACCCCGATGCATCGAATGGAACGCTGTAAACCAGCGCCCCCGGTGGCGATGATCGATCCCACCCATCGGGAATCTGCCTTTCCGGCAGTACCAATGCGTAAAGATTCTTTCCCGCTACCTGCCGCCAATCCACCTTTGCGTCCAGTGTTACATCATCCGTGATCGCGCCCGCTCGTAACTGATCTGCCAGCGCGCCTGGCGGAATGTAAAAGCGCGGGACATTCACTGGCACGGATAGATCATGAAATCTGAAATCAACGTGATTGTCGTCCTTGCTTCCCAGCACCAGAATTGCCCGCGCGCCGAAGTACGCCGCCTGTGTCCAGCTTTGGCCAGCGGTTGACTCAATTACCGCAATCTGGCCGCGAAGTGACTTGGGTTTGATTTGATCGAAAGTGCAATTGCCGACGTAAATCAGTTTGCCTTTGATCCCTCCGAGCGGAGTCGCGTTGAGGCGCACCTGCGCGGGCCAGAAGGGGTAGATTTTTTCAACTTTGCTTCCGATGCTGAGCGTCGCGGATTCGGTGATCGGGACTGTGATCGGAAATTCGTGGACTTGAAGTTGAACACCGGGGAGCTTGCCGATTTCCTGCTTCAGATAATCGATTGTGCTTTCATAACCCTGGCTGCCGACAATTCGAGAGCCATTGGAACAGAAGGCTCTCAGATCGGATTCGAATTCGGTTGCACGTGCGGCTAAGGGAAAGAGAGAGAGAGCGAGAAGCAGGATCGGGAAGGCCGCGCACTTCATTGATCGAGGCATTATCGCGATGGTGGCGGGCTTTGGCAAAACGGATAGGATCGGACTAATGAATCATTTCAAAGCCCTCGCGTCGCTGATGATTCTCCTTTCCGCTTTTGGGTGCGCATCGAAGCCTGTCGCGCAGCCACTTCCAAATCACCCGGGCAATATTTTCCAGCAGGGAGAAGAAGTTAGCGTGTCGGTTCCAGCTAAAGCCACTGGAACTTGGCGGCTGAAAGATTATGACGGAAAGCAGGTTGCCGAGGTCACGCCAATCAACGGGAAAGTGCAGTTGGGAAAACTACCGATCGGCTACTATGAGCTTTACCCGAGCAAAGGGGATCGAATCACAGTTGGCGTAGTTGCGCCATTGCTTGCGAAGGCGCCGGATGATTCCCCAATTTCATCCGACGTCGCGATGGCGTGGTTTTATCCGGATGAAGCCAAAGAGCGCGATGCCGCCAGTCTGTGCGTGCTGGCCGGGATCAACTGGGTGCGCGATCGGTTGAGTTGGCCGATCATGGAGCCTAAGCCCGGCGAGTTTGCTGGGCCGAATGTTTATGATCAATCGGCGCGCGTGCAGACCGCCGCCGGGTTGAAGGTGCTTCAAGTCAGTCACATCGCGCCGGCCTGGCAGAGCAATGATCCGACGCGATTCCCAAATGATCTCCGCGATGCCTACCGCTTCTATCGCGAGATGGCCAAGCGCTGGAGAGGCGAAGTGCTGGCCTTCGAGCCCTGGAATGAAGCAGAGGGCGCGGGATTTGGCGGCCATACGGGATCGGAGATGGCGTCGATGCAGAAGGCGTCGTATCTCGGATTAAAAGCGGGTAATCCAGACATCATCGCCTGCCTGAATGTGTTTGCGCAGGATATCACGCCGGTTCTGGATGATTATGGCGCAAACGAAGCGTGGCCTTATATCGAAACGTACAATTTCCATCACTACTGCGGCGTCGAGCGATACGCGAGCGTGTATGCCAATCATCGTCGCGTGAGCGCTGGCAAGCCATTCTGGATCACAGAGTGCAACATTCCCGTGAAATGGGAAGGAGATCCAGCCAAGAAAGAACCGAGCGACGAGCAGCTTCGCGTTGCCGTTCAGCGTGTTGCTCGGATTTTTGCGACATCTCTCAATGAAGGAGGAAAGAATGTCTTTTATTTCATCCTGGGAGATTACGTAGAACGGCAGACGCAATACGGGCTGGTTCATCAAGATCTGACGCCGCGGCCGGGTTACCTGGCGCTGGCGGCGGTGGGGCGGCTGCTGGCTGGTGCCAAGCCGATGGGGCAGTGGCTGCCAAGTGACGGCGATGTCCGGGCGTATGTATTTCATGCGAAGCCGGACGGGAAGGACCGCGAGGTTCTCGTTGCCTGGTCTCGTGCTGAAGGGAAGGATCTGGATTTTTCGTTGCCAATGGAATCCTCGTTCGATTGCATCGGCCGGCCAGTCCAGCAGCGGCAGGGCAGGATTCATGTCGAGCAGGGGCCGGTGTTTGTTGTGATGCCGATCGGCTCAGCAAAAGCACTCAATCTGAAGGCGCCGCCGACGGATCCGCCGATGCTCGATGGCAAGCCTTCGAACATTGTTTTCCAGGTGGTCTTCCCGCGCTCACGCAGCGTAGAGAAGAAATCCGCATTCTCGATCAATTCAGCAAAGCCGGAAGCGATCTCAGTGTTCGCGTACAACTTCGGAGACAAACCCGCTCGCGGAAAGCTCTCCATCGAAGCGCCGTCAGATTGGAAATTGGATGCGCCAAAAGAGATCGAACTCACTCCAGGCGATCGACGTGCGATTCCTTTAACCGTGACGACATCGGGGTCAGATTTGCAGCAGATCAAGCTGACTGGCGATTTCGGAAATGACGGGCGCGCCGTCGTTTCCTTCCGCCTGATTCCACAGCACTAAAGTGCAATGAAGCATTTGTAGTCGATCGTCCGATATACAAATGCATGGACCCCCATCTGGACAGCGTTTCAAAGCCCCGGCAGGTGATCCCGCGTCCGCCTGTCACACCTCGTGAGCGCAGGCGCGACAACCGGAAGATTCTCAACAGCCGTGCAATTCTGACGCTCCTTGATGGACCCAACGCCAGACGTACATACGAGATCCAAACGCGCGATTTGTCGCAGAGCGGCATCTGTTTTTTGCTGAAAGATCAACTGGCGGTGGGGGTGAATTGCCGAATCGATGTGACGGCGCCGGGGACCAAGCCGCAGGTACATTTTTGCGAGGTGATCCGCTCACGTCCGATAAGTAATGGCAAATACGAGATGGCCGTCCAATTCCGCATCAAACCCAGCGCTTAAAAGAGGAAGCGGTCCCAACAATAATTTCCGCGCAAATTTGCTGTAAGTGTCTTTGACTCCACATCTTGCAAATATCTCTTTCCGAAAAATCAAATAGCGCGCGAACCTTTTGCGCGCCGTTTTCATACATAGATAAGAAGCCAGTAAGCACATCTCGACGGCTTTTTTGGTCGTGTCATGTGAATGTGTTTGGGAGCGTAGGGCAAGGACGAAGCAGGAGTAGTACAGCCATGTCAGACGAAGCTTTTCAATCCCTGGACGTAAATCGGTTGCGTAAGGAATTGATCAACTTGTATCAGCAGGTCGCACAAAGCCGCGGGCGCGTGGAATTAAATGATCCGAATCGACCTGAAGATGCATGTGTGCTCATCTCCAAGCGCGAACTGGAAAGCCTGGAGCAAGCGCTTCAGATTCTATCCGACAGTGAGGACGTGAAGCATCTAGCGCAAAGCATTTCGCATGCGTGCGATCTTTGTAATGAACCGGTTGCGTAGGTCTTCGAAAGTTACGTTCCCTGGATCGCGTTGCACGATGGTCCGTGGAGCTGGCGTACTCTTGTAACGCGGGCGTCTCGCCCGCGTTTTCTATTTCTTCAAAAAAAGCGCGGGCGAGACGCCCGCGTCACGTTGAAAGAGAAACAGAAAAGAACCCCGAGTCGCCTCGGGGTCCTTTGCGAAATCAGATATCTCGAATCAATTACTTGATAAAGAGCATCTCGCGATAGGTCGGCAGCGGCCAGATGTCGTCGGCGACCATCGTTTCGAGCTTGTCGGCTATCTTGCGCAGATCGACCATCGCGGGCAGAACCGCGTCATGAATGTGCTTCGCATGCGCAAAAGCATCGCCGTCCGCGTGATGGTTGACGGTTTTGTCCAGCTTGGCGATTGAATTTTGCAAATCGCTCACCGTGGACACCAGCGTTGAAAGCATCTCAATCTGCGTCGGAACGGCAGCGCCAGCAGCGCGGGCAGCGTTTACCGAATCGGCCACCTGCTTCTGATGCCGCAGTGCGGCGGGCAGAATCATCGTCTTGGCCATCATCAGCGCGGTGTTCGCTTCGATCGTCACGGTCTTTACATACGCCTCAGACAGAATGACAAATCGGCTTTGCAGTTCCTTTTCGGTGTAGACCTTATACTTGCTGAACAGCTCCTGCGTGTCTTTGCGGGTGACGATGGGAAGAACGTCGGTCGTGCTCTTAAGATTCGGCAGGCCACGCTTTTCGGCCTCCTTGTGCCAATCTTCGCTGTAGCCGTCGCCGTTGAAGAGGACCTTCTTGCTTTCCCTGATCAGGCCGGGGAGCAGATCCTGAACAGCCTTATTCAGATCCTTGCCGCTCTTGAGAGCGCCTTCGAGATTGGTCGCGATGAAGTCCAGCGACTCGGCGACGATCGTATTGAGCACTGTGTTCGGTCCGGCAACATTCTGGCTGGAACCGACGGCGCGGAATTCGAACTTATTACCAGTGAACGCAAACGGCGATGTGCGGTTGCGATCGCCGGCTTCACGGGAGATATTCGGCAGAACGCTGACGCCGATCTCCATGAATCCGCCTTGCTTGCTGCTCTTGGCGCCGCCTTTCTCAAGCTGATCGAATACATCCTGAAGCTGATCGCCGAGGAAGATGGAAATGATCGCCGGCGGGGCTTCATTGGCGCCGAGGCGATGGTCATTGGCGGCGGTAGCAACCGCCAGACGCAGGATTTCCGGATATTTGGCGACCGCGCGGATGACGGCGGTGCAAAAGACCAGGAATTGCGCATTGTCGTGTGGGTTATCGCCGGGGTTGAGGAGGTTCTCACCCAAGTCGGTCGCCATTGACCAGTTGTTATGCTTGCCAGAACCATTAATTCCTGCGAACGGCTTTTCATGGAGCAGGCAGACCAGACCATATTTGTCGGCGGTCTTGCGGAGCATTTCCATGATCAGGTTCTGGTGATCGGTGGCCAGATTGCTCATCTCAAACAGCGGAGCGATTTCGTACTGGCTGGGGGCTACTTCGTTGTGGCGTGTCTTCACCGGCACGCCGAGCTTGAAGAGCTCCGCTTCGCAGTCGGCCATGCACGCCAGCACGCGCTCGGGAATCGATCCGAAATATTGATCTTCCATTTCCTGGCCCTTGGGCGGCTTAGCGCCGAAGAGCGTCCGCCCGGTGTTGATCAGATCGGGGCGACCATAATAGAAATTCTTGTCGATAAGGAAGTATTCCTGCTCAGCTCCGACGGTGGTAAAGACCTTCTGAGCTTCCTTATTTCCAAACAGCCGTAGGATTCGCAGCGCCTGTGTGCTCAGCGCTTCCATCGAACGAAGCAGGGGGGTCTTTTTGTCGAGTGCTTCGCCGGTCCAGGAGATAAACGCAGTGGGGATGACAAGTGTCGATCCGTTGGGATTCTCCATGATGTAAGCGGGGCTGGTGGGGTCCCATGCGGTGTAGCCGCGGGCTTCGAACGTGGCGCGGAGACCGCCAGAGGGAAAGGAGCTGGCATCGGGTTCGCCTTTGCTCAGTTCCTTGCCGGAGAATTCGGCAAGAGCTGTCGAACCGTTGGGAGTGAGAAAGCTGTCATGCTTCTCTGCGGTGATGCCGGTCATCGGCTGGAATAAATGCGTATAGTGGGTTGCGCCTTTTTCGATGGCCCAATCGCGCATCGCCGAGGCGACAGAATCAGCAATGGCCGGATCGAGCGGAGCGCCCAGCTTCAGTGTCTTTTGCAGACTCTTGAAGACGTTCTTGGGCAGGCGCTGACGTTGAATTTCTTCGTTGAAGACATTAACAGCGTACAAGTCCTTAATATGCGTCGTTTTGAAGTCGACGCGGTTCAGCTGGTGCTTTGCAGCAGCAATGGCTTTAATAGCCTCGTGGCGAATATTCGAGCCCATCGGGGTTCTACCTCTTTGAAAAAAATGTCGGTTTAAACCACCCACGCAGGGAGGTTTCATGCGGAAGCGCGACCGGGCATTATCCCATCCCGCCGCGCTACTTCAAGCACAAAGCCCGTGTTGGTGCCTGATTTCGCGGAAGCTCATAAAAGCAAAGGGTGTGCAACTCCAGAATTGATCGCCAGCAAAGGTTTTTTCTTCAGGCGACTGCCTGATCTTTGGGCATCGTTTTTATCATCCAGTTTCGACGCTTAAGGATTAAGCATCGAACGGGAATCTGTTGGTTTTGGTATCAGCTGGCTTACTTTACGCTCCAGTCGGGTCGCGATAGCATCGATCCTTCTCTGGTTCACAACGAAAGGGCAAGGAATGACGCCACAGGACGTGCTCAAGCTCTGCAAGACGCGCGAAGTCCAGTTTATCGATCTTCGCTTCATGGATTTTCCGGGCCTGTGGCAGCATACGACCGTGCCGATCTCGGAGCTGCGGGCCGATTCGTTCGAACATGGGTTTGGGTTCGATGGATCGAGTATCCGTGGCTGGCAAGCGATTAACGAATCGGACATGCTGCTGGTTCCCGTCGCCAGCACCGCGAGAATCGATCCGTTCATGCAGCATACGACGCTGTCGATCATCTGCGACGTTCGCGATCCGATCACTAAGAAGGAGTATTCCCGCGATCCGCGCTCGATCGCGCGCAAGACGGTGGCCTATTTGCAGAAGAGTAAGATTGCCGACAGCGCCAATTTCGGGCCGGAGCTGGAGTTCTTCGTCTTCGATCAGGCGTTTTATGACCAGGGCGTAAACTTCTCAAAGCATTACGTCGGCTCGCGCGAAGGCATCTGGGGCCGCGGCGATGAGTCGCCTGATAATCTTGGTTACAAGGTGCGCCTGAAGGAAGGTTACTTCCCCACGCCACCCATGGACACGATGCAAAACGTCCGCAGTGAGATGGTGCAGACGCTGGTGGATCTGGGGATTCCGGTCGAAGCCCATCATCACGAAGTTGCCACGGGCGGCCAATGCGAAATCGACATGCGTTATCAGGATTTGATGACGATGGCCGACAATGTGATGACGTATAAGTATGTGTGCAAGAACGTGGCGGCGCGTCATGGCAAAGTTGTGACGTTCATGCCCAAGCCGCTGTTTCAGGACAATGGCTCGGGGATGCACGTGCATTTCAGTTTGTGGAAAGGCGATAAGCCGCTGTTTGCGGGGAATAAGTATGCGGGTTTGAGCGACATGGGATTGCACGCGATCGGCGGCATCTTGAAACATGCGCGCTCGCTTTGCGCTTTGTGTAATCCGACGACCAATTCATATAAGCGTCTCGTTCCCGGCTATGAAGCGCCGGTGAATCTGGTTTACTCTTCGCGCAATCGATCGGCCGCCATTCGCATCCCGATGTATTCCGAGAATCCCAAGACCAAGCGCATCGAATTCCGATGCCCCGATTCATCATGCAATCCGTATCTCGCCTTCAGCGCCATCACGATGGCCGCGATTGATGGAATTGAAAACAAAATCCACCCTGGCGATCCACTCGACAAAGACATTTACAACCTCTCCCCCCAAGAATACGAAAAAATCGGCTCGGCCCCGGGGTCATTGGAAGAAGCGCTGAATGAGCTGGAAAACGATCACGATTACCTGCTCAAAGGCAATGTGTTCACGGCCGATGTGATTCATTACTGGATCAAATACAAGCGGGAAAATGAGGTAGATGCGATTCGCGTCAGGCCGCATCCTTATGAGTTTTGTATGTATTTTGATATCTAATCGAGTCGCGCCAGCAGTTTGTCATAATCGGCGTGCGATCCGATAAAGAACCACACCATGGTATCGTCCTTCCATCGACCGACGGCGCGATAAGAATTGTTGATTCGGACAGACCAAATGTCCTCATGTGGGGGCAGCTTCTTGAATTTCAGAGATGGATGATTGGGGTTAACCTTGAAGACTCCATATGCATCGCGCGTCAATTGCTTGATGCGATCCGGAAGAAGCGCGAAATCGCGACGAAAACTTTCCGATGTGCGTGAAATCAAAGCTTGTCCGGATCGAGTTCTTCGCTGCGCCCCGCCTCATGCTCTGCCCATGCTTTATCCGCCAGTTTTTTCAACTTTTCAGGGTTTTTGGCGACGAGTGCATCCCATCGCTTCTCCGATTCAATTTCATCCAGAACGATTTGAGCAATCGCATTCTGCTCTGAATCGGGAAGCTCTTTGGCTTTAGCAATCGCTTGTTCAAGCAGCTTGGTCATGAAATTAATTATACCAATTACTTGAGTTTGATATAATAAAAACGGTCATCCAGTTCGATCGCCGACGAGGGTTTCGATGCGAGCGGCAGGCATTTACATATCGCTTGGAATGATTGCGGTAATCTGCGGCTGTGACCGTGGAACGCCTAAACCAGCGACTCCCAAGCCGACGGCGTCAAGCCAGCGCACGTCATATGAATATCTGACGCCGCAACGCCTGGCTTGGACGCGCCTGGCCGGTAGGGTTCCTGATCCCGCTGCGCGACTTATTACTGTGCACGGGGAGAGTGACCTTTGGCAGTACCCCATGAATCCGTTTTCAAATCCTAGATCGCAGAAGCCGCAATCGAAGTGGGACCTGACCGATGCAATCGACAAACAAGATCTAGCTCGACTGGTTCCCGCACTGAAGGAACTGGGACCGGCGAATCTCAATCGAGATCTATGGTCTGCAACAACACCAATTTGTATTGCGGTAGCCCACGGCAAACCGATTGCAGCCAAGGCAATTCTTCAGGCCGGGGGTGATCCAAATCTGAGCTACCATGGTTACTCACCATTGGTTTCCGCAGTGATGGACGACAACGTCGCAATGGCGCAGTTGCTTCTTGATTACCACGCTGATCCAAATCTTTTGAGCCCAGAGGGGACGCCGCTTCACGTGGCAGTTCGTCGCGACAATCTTGAGATGATCGATTTCCTGATCGAACACGGGGCTGATCCCCATATCCTGAATCGCTGGAATCGAAGTGCGATCGATGAAGCCAGAGGCCGTCGCTGTTCTGTTTATTTGATGAATGCGGTTCTAGACCACGATGTCTTCTGTTTGGCAGCTCAGGGAAAGGCTGATCAACTGACGATTGCGCTTAAGGGGAAACCGAGTCTCGTCTTGAAGAGAGATTCCGACGGACGGACGCCGCTGCACGAGGCCGCGCGCCTCGGGTGGCTCGATGCTGCCAAGGTCCTGCTTCAAGCGGGCAGCGATGTAAATGCGCTGGATGAGGATGGATGTTCCCCGCTTCACCTGGCCTGTTCCAATGGATATCCCGATGTCGCAAGGCAGCTGCTTGAAGCGGGCGCGAAGGTGAATGAGCTGAACCGTGCTGGAAAAACGCCGACGGATCTTGCAAAGCATTTTGCGAGCGTCCGCGAAGTCCTGAAAGCGGCGGGCGGGCAATCGGGGTTGGTTGTTTCAAGTCAACAGGTCAAACCGTAAAGATTTCGATCCTGTGGTCGCGCTCCCGCAACGCGAGTACACTTGCGATATGGGCATCGTCGCCTCGGTAAGAGATCTCACTAAAGTCTATCGCAAGCCGGGAACGGATGTGGAAGTCTACGCGCTGCGCAGCGCGAGCATTGATTTCGTCGAAGGGGAATTCACCGCGATCATGGGCGCATCCGGGTCAGGAAAAAGCACGCTGATGAACATCCTCGGCTGCCTCGATCAACCCACCGGCGGCCAATACATCCTCGGCGACGCCGACGTCAGTCAGATGGAAGATGATCGGCTCAGCGAAATCCGCAGCAAACGCATCGGCTTTATCTTCCAGAATTTCAATCTGATCCAGCAGCTTACCGTGCTGGAGAATCTGGAAGTCCCTATGTTTTATATGGGAATTCCGCCACACGAGCGACGTAAGAAGGCGATGGAATTGGCCGATCGAGTGGGTTTGACCGAGCGTCTTGACCACCGGCCTATGCAGCTCTCCGGCGGCCAGCAGCAACGCGTCTGCATCGCCCGCGCGATGGTCAATGAGCCTTTGATCCTACTTGCAGACGAACCCACGGGAGCCCTGGACAGCAAGACTGGCCAGCAGATTCTCGAGCTCTTCGATCGTCTCGTGTCGCAGGGAAAAACAATCATTCTCGTGACTCACGATCCAACTGTCGCCCATCGATGCCAACGGGTGATCACGCTGCATGATGGAAATGTCGTCAAAGATGAACGCAACGCGCGGCACAAAGTCGAGGTCGAAGGCGGCCAGCTTTCAGGTTCGGGCATTTAGATGAGCGAGGCCCGCGTCACACGTCTGGCGCCTAGTCCCACCGGCGCACTTCACCTTGGAAACGCCCGGACATTCCTGATTAACTGGATTATCGCACGACAGCGGGGGTGGAAGATTATTCTTCGTATCGAAGATCTGGACGGCCCGCGGGTTAAACGCAGTGCGGATCAGCAGGCGATCGAGGATCTGCAATGGCTTGGCATCGACTGGGATGACGGGCCGGTTTATCAATCGCAGCGCCTATCGCTTTATACGAATGCCGTCGACAAGCTCTTGAATGATCGCGTCGCATATCCCTGCATCTGCACAAGAAAAGAGGTGGAATTGGCCGCCAGCGCGCCGCACGCTGACGATGGCGCGGCGGTTTATCCGGGCACTTGTCGAGGCAAATACACAAGCATTGAGGAAGCGCGCAAAGCATCAGGCCGGGAACCCTCGATCCGATTCGCCATGCCGGATCGCGTGGTCAAGTTTCACGATGAATTCAAGGGCGACGTCTCCATCGAAGCCAAGACGCTCGGCGATTTCGTTATTGCCAAAGGCGACGGCACGCCGGCGTATCAACTCTCAGTGGTAGTCGACGACGCGGAAATGGGCGTAACAAATATCATCCGCGGCGACGATCTTCTGGATTCCACGCCAAGACAGCTGCTTCTCTATGAATCGCTCGGTTTGCAAAATCTGATCCCGCGCTACTGGCATCTCCCATTGATCATCGGAAAAGACGGCCGACGCCTGGCCAAGCGCCATGGCGACACACGATTGAGCTATTATCGCCAGCAAGGTGTCACGGCATCGCGCGTCATCCAACTGCTCGCGCGTTGGTGCGGCATCGAAAACTGGCAAAACATCCGCTCTTCCAGCGACCTGATCACCCCATTCGATTGGCAAAAAATCCCGCGCGCTGCGATCATCTTCAACAGTGACGACGATCAATGGCTCAAAAGTTCTTCCATGTGACGCCGGCGTCGCATCTGCGTTTCTTCATATCCTGAAATGCCCAGCGTAATGAAACATTTCGCAGTTCGAGCCATGCGCGGAGAGGGTGGAGCGCTGGGGGCAGCGGCGCGGCTCGGGTTGCTCGCTGCCGAACCGTTCTACGCGTCGGCGATGCTCATCCGAAATTCCCTCTACAACCGCGCAGGTGGCGAACGCATCCCCAAGCCCGTCATCAGCGTCGGCAACATCACGACTGGCGGCACTGGAAAAACTCCCGTTGTCCGATGGCTTGCCGAGCAACTCCACAGCCTTGGCCACAAGCCCGCCATTCTCCTCCGGGGCTACCGCCAATCCGGATCCTCCATCAGCGACGAAGAATCCATGCTCGAAGAGCAACTTCAAGACAAAGCAATCATTCGCGCCAATCCTGATCGCGTCACAACCGCGCTGAATGTGCTGGAGAATGAACCCGCGACTGACATCTTCATCCTCGACGATGGCTTCCAGCACCGTCAAATGCACCGCGACTTCGATCTGGTTCTGATCGACGCCACCGAACCTTTCGGCTTCGGCCATGTCCTCCCGCGTGGTCTGCTCCGCGAGCCTCTTACCGGCCTGTCCCGAGCTCACGCAATCCTGATCACCCGCGCCAAGCAGATCACCAGTAATCAGCTATCCGCGATTCACTCAACCATTCGTCGATACAACCCAACCGCGCCGATATATCAGGCGGATCATCGGATTAACTCCTTCGTAAACGACGCTGCCGCCCAAGCAGTCGCCAGCAAAAAAATCTTCGCGTTCGCCGGCATCGGAAATCCAGATGCTTTTAAGAAAAGCTTAGCCCAGCATGCTCAAGTCGTCGGCCACACATGGTTTGAAGATCACTACCACTATGCCGCCGCCGATATCGACGAGTTGATCTTTCCAGCACATTGGGATCCTAAGCTTAGAATTCCACGTGGACAAGTTGTCGCG
>JADMIO011560660.1_pt1 | contig 69596 bp, 60 predicted proteins | sample 8958161 | NCBI WGS metagenome assembly JADMIO01 (sample SAMN16585339, study PRJNA669376) | soil metagenome | isolation source: Crop rotation soil | place: USA: Cullars Rotation, Alabama | collected 2011 | reverse complement strand
GCCGCGACTTCAAGTCACGTGAATTCCAAGCTTCGGATCCCACTGTGCTGGAAAGCTCCTCTCGGTTTTTCCTCGGAGCACGCCCATGCGCATATCGAATCGCGGCTTCACCCTCGTGGAGCTCCTTGTCGTCATCGCCATCATCGGCGTACTCGTGGCTCTGCTCTTGCCCGCGGTTCAAGCGGCTCGCGAGGCCTCCCGCCGCATCAAATGCCAGAACAACATCCGTCAAATCGGTCTCGGCTTGGCGAACTTTGAATCAGCCCGCAACACGCTCCCGGAAGCCGCCATCGACGAAGACGCCAACGCCCCCGCGGCTCAGCCGTTCCTGCTCCCGCAAGGCGGCCGGCCCGTGAGGAGCATCCACTTCATCTTGCTGCCCTACATCGAGCAAAACGCCGTATTCAGCATCGTCGATCCCAACACCGATTGGCGAACGATCAAAAACCGGCCCGCTGCGGCCACACCCATTCCGGCTTACCTCTGCCCGTCCGTCGGCGCCACCGCCGGCAACCGCTTCCGCACATTTACCGCGGGGGCCAGCAACGGCGGCGGCACGCTGAATGGCTACGTCAGCGATTACATGCTCTTCGTCCGCAATGCCAGCGTTCTGAACACGACCACTCTGCTCTCGTCGCTGAACAGCAGTTGGAGCGGTGCTCTCAGGCCGAACATCACAACGCGGCTGGCCCAGATCACCGACGGCACATCCAACACAACAACCTTCCTGGAATGCTCCGCGGGCCCGCAGCTCTATCAATTGGGCCGCCCTACGGCTGGAACCACGCCCAACACACAAATGTGGGCCGATCATCGAAACTACAGTGTGTTGGACGGCACGAATCCGGCCAATGGCGTTACCGATGGGCTCGCGGCCAACCGCTCCGTCCGCACGCTTGCCATCAACGGCACCAACGATTCCGAGCCCTTCTCACTCCATCCCGGCGGCATCAACATCCTCAAAGCCGACGGCTCGGTCTATTTTTTGAAGAACAGCGTCTCCCTCGGCATCGTCGCCGCACTTATCACGCGCGAAGAAGGTGAGCTCCTGCCGGAATACTAAACGCTGCGACTGCACTTCGCCTTCTATTCCAATAGCCGGGACCAAACCTGGTCCCGGAGCGCCGCGAATTGGCGCTCTATCGCCCACTCACGGGGAGCAAGTTTCCTCCCGGCTGTTGAGTCACACCTACAGATTGGTCATTGGTCATTCGTCCCTCGTCATTGGTTCAAGCGACCAGCCTCGCTACTCTAGTGACAAGTGACCAATGACAAATGACCAAGGACCAACCGGCGGAGCCGTCATGCCCATCAACCCGCTCATCCTCCCCGATCTCCGCGAGATGCTCGTCGAAAAAGACGACACCGGCCTGGCCCAAATCACCAAAGAGCTCCATCCGGCGATGCTGGCGGAAATCACCGAGGGCCTGTCGGTCGAAGAAACCTGGCAACTGCTCGACCACGCCGAACTGCCTCGCGAAGCGGAGATTTTTGCGTTTTATCCGGTTTGGCGGCAGGTTGAGCTAACCAGCGGCGTTGGCCGGGAACGCATGAGTAAGCTCATCGAGGCCATGCCTCACGACACGCGCGTCGAGCTCATCCGCCAGCTCGATCCAGAAATCGTCGAAGAGTTGCTGCCGCTCGTTACCAAGGCCGACCGCGAGGACATCAAGCGCCTCCTCAGCTATCCGCCGCACAGCGCCGGCGCCGTGATGACGACCGACTACGCCACGCTCCCGCCGAACATGACGGTAACCGATGCCATTGCCGAGGTCCGCCACCAGGCGCCGACCCGCGAAACCATTTATTACCTTTATGTCCTCGACGACGACCGCAAGCTCATCGGCTCCGTTTCGCTGCGCAATTTGATCGTCGCCAAACCCGCGGCTCTCGTCTCCGACATCATGGAGCGCGAAGTCGTCTCCATTTCGATCGACGCCGACCGGGACGAGGCGGCCCGCGAGCTGGCCAAATACGACTTTCTCGCCATCCCCGTCGTCGATCACGACAATCACCTCGTCGGCATCGTCACCCACGACGACGTCATCGATGTCGTCGTCGAAGAAGCCACCGAAGAAGGCCAGCGAATGGCCAGCATCGTCCCGCTCGGCGAAGACTATATGTCGCTGCCCATCCTGACCGTCTGGAAGAAGCGCTCCGTCTGGCTGGCCTGCCTGTTCGTCGCCGAGCTGTTCACCTTTAGCGCGCTTGCCCATTTCGAGGACGACCTGGGCAAAATTGTCGCCCTCAGCCTCTTCGTGCCGCTCTGCATTTCCACCGGCGGCAACTCGGGTTCCCAGGCCGCGACGCTCATCACGCGAGCCATGGCCCTCGGTCAAATCGGCCCCAGCGATTGGCTTCGCGTCATCCGCCATGAGCTCGTGATGGGCATCATCCTCGGCCTCACCCTCGGCCTCATCGGCTTTTTCCGCGCTGCCGTAACTCCCGCCTCCGTGCTCGGCAATGCCGATCGCTGGCTGCTCGCCCTCGTCATCGCCCAATCCGTCGCGGCCATCTGCCTGTGGGGCACGCTCGTCGGCTCCGTCCTCCCCATGATCTTCCGCCGCCTCGGCTTCGATCCCGCCTACGCCTCCAGCCCTTTCGTCGCCACCTTCGTCGATGTCACCGGCATCGTCATCTACTTCACCATCGCCAAGATTTATCTGTTGTAGGGTGGACTGTGCCCACCACTAGCGGAACTCGTAAGTCTTCGAATTCTCATAGCTCGCTTCACTCGGCCCGCGTTCTGCTACGCTACGACGACTAACCAACCATCCGGGAGCCCCCATGCGGCCCATTTTTCAACCCTCGGCCATACTTGCCCAAGCTCTCTGCCTGCTCGCCTGCACCGCGGCGGCTCAGACAGGCCTGTGTGCCGAAGATTGGGTCCAGCTCAGCAATGCCGAGGCCGAGCCCGTTTTGCGGATGCAAGCCAAATACGGCCCCGAAGGAGCGGCCAGCTATGGGCTCGAAGGATATGACGAAGCAGTCATCGATCTGTCGCCCGGCGTCTACGAGCGGCATCAGGCCGACGTCCGGGAGCAACTGCAACGCTTGAATCAACGTCTTTCCGAACAACAACATCCCAAGGTCAAGCAAGACATCCAGATCTTGATCAAGCGATTGAACGACTCGAGCGCCAAAAGCGAGCTCTCGCGCCGGCTCATGCTGCCGTACTACAACGTTCCGGAAATGGTCTTCGGCGGCATCCGGGCCCTCCTGGACCCCAACGTCGCTACAGCCAGGCGCCCTGCCGCGGTGGTGCGGCTTAAAAAATACGCCGGCTTGGCGCCTAACAGCACTCCGCTTACCGAACTGGCCAAGCAGCGCACCCTCGAGCGGTTCGACGTCTCCGGGCTCCTCGGTCCCTACCGGGTCGAAGTTCGCAAAGATCTGGCCAAGGCCGACTCCTTCCTTGCCGGCATCGCCGAGCTGATGCGCGAAAACGGCATGCAGGACTGGGAACAGGCCCACCAGGCCCTCAGCGATCAAATCGCCGCCTACAAAACGTGGGTCGAATCAACGCTCCTGCCGCGCGGCCGCGACGATCACCGCTTGCCGGCCGAACTCTATGCCGAAAGTCTCAAGGATTTCGGAATTCAAATCAGTCCCCAGGAAATGGCCGAACGAGCCCGCTTCGGCTACGCGGAAATTCGCGACATGATGTCAGCCCTGGCCAAATCCATTGCCGCGAAGCGCGGCTGGGAAAAAAACAGCTATCGCGACGTGATTGCCGCCCTCAAAAAAGAGCAGCTCACCGAGGACGAAATCCTTCCCCGCTATAACGAGCGCCTCAAGGACATCGAAGCAATCATCAAGCGGGAAAAAATCGTCACGCTGCCGCATCGCGAGGCCCGCATCCGCCTGGCCTCCGCGGCCGAGTCCGCCAGCATCCCGGCCCCCAGCATGCGGCCGCCGCGCATGATCGGCAACACCGGCGAATATGGCGAGTTCATCATTCCGCTCCGCAATCCATCCGCCGAATCAACCCAAAAGATGGACGATTTCCTCCACGACGCCATCACCTGGTCCCTCACGGCGCACGAAGCCCGCCCCGGGCACGAAATGCAGTTCAGCGCGATGATCGAAAACGGCGTCTCCATTCCGCGGGCGATTTTTGCCTTCAACAGTGCCAATGTCGAAGGCTGGGGACTCTATTCCGAGGCCGTCATGTTCCAGCACTTGCCGCCGGAGGGCCAATTTTTCGTTCTCTACATGCGGCTCTTGCGCGCGGCCCGCGCGTTCCTCGACCCCCTGGTCAACCTCGGCGAAATGACGCCGGCCGATGCCAAAGCATTCCTGATTCGCGAGCTCGTCCTCTCCGAACCCATGGCCGCCCAGGAAGCCGATCGATATGCCTTTTGGATGCCCGGCCAGGCCCCCTCCTATTACTATGGCCTCATCAAGCTCCAGGCCCTCCGAGCCGAAACCGAGCTCCGCCTCGGCCGCCGCTTCAATCAGCTTGCCTTTCACGATTTTATCTTGCAACAAGGCCTCCTACCCCTCGACATGCTCCGCCACGCCGTCCTCGACGTATTCATCCCCGCCCAGCTCTCAAAAAATTAAGACCGTCTAACAAAATGGCGAGCGGGAGGCGTGAGCCTCCCGGTAATTCTCCACTGTGTAGATCGTCGGACCCATTTTGTTAGCCGCTTTAAGCGAGATTACCACGGCCCACCATACCGGCGCGCGGGATGCGCCGGGTGCCTGTGGATCGGCACAGCCGAACCATGGCTCGCAACTAACAATTTTCCATAAACGCCAAGTCGCTCAACCGCGCACTGTAGGGAACGGCCTCTGTGCCGTTCCGCGAATCCCCCAAACGCGTTGATGCCAAATTGGGGTTGCTGTGGGGCAGCCCAGCCCAACCACAGCTATCGTTCAGCAATGCCCTAACCATTCACCCCAGCATTCGGCACACAATGAACAATAGCGCGCCACAATGGAATGAATATCACGCAACAAACCTGTCAACAGGCGCAATGAGGCTGCCAGCAGGCGCAATGATGATGCCAACAGCGACAGACCGAGCGCTTACACAATAGCTCCCCTCTCCGCCGGTACTCCGGGGGAGAGGGGCTGGGGGTGAGGTGGGAACGTCTGGGTGGTTGCGTTTTGCGCAAACATAAAACGGCCTGATTAGTCATTCCGCTCAGCACTCACTGCTCCCCATTCCGATCCGGCGTCTCCCTACCCATCAAATGCCGCACAAAAAAGTCATTCATCCGCCGCGTCCCATACGCGCCGCCCATTCCATGTCCCGCGCCGGGCACCATCACGAAATCAAAATCCTTCCCCGCTTTGATCAGCGCATCAGCCAGCCGATAAGTCGATTCCGTCGGCACATTCGTGTCCATCTCGCCCACAATCAGCATCAGCTTGCCGCGCAATTTCGCCGCGTTATCGATATTCGACGACTCGGCATACTGCGGCCCCACCGGATACCCCATCCACTGCTCGTTCCACGAAGCCTTGTCCATCCGATTGTCATGGCAGCCGCAGCCGCTGACCGCGACCTTGTAAAACTCCGGATGAAACAGCAGCGCCCCGGTCGAATTCTGCCCGCCCGCTGAGCCGCCATAGATTCCCACCCGGCGGATGTCATACCACGAGTATTTCGCCGCCACCGCCTGATGCCACAAGATCCGATCCGGCAACCCGGCGTCTTTCAGATTCTTCCAGCACACATCATGAAACGCCTTTGATCGATTTGCCGTTCCCATGCCGTCGATCTGCACGACAACAAAGCCCAGATCATTCAGCGCCGCATACCGCCGCTGCGAGGTAAAGGATTTAGGCACATGCGATCCGTGCGGCCCCGCGTAGATGTGCTCGATCACCGGATACTTCTTTTTGGGATCAAAATCCTTCGGCCACCAAATAATCCCCCAAATATCCGTCTTCCCATCCCGCCCCTTCGCGACAAAAACTTCCGGGTAGGGTGGGCTGTGCCCACCATCAATCCTCAAGTCCGAAACATCCGCCTCCTCCAACTTGCAAACCAGCTGCCCATCCTCCGTCCGCCGCAATTCGTGAATCGGCGGCTGATCGATCCGCGAATACGTATCAATCAGATACTTCTGATCCGGCGAATACTCGATAGTATGCGTCCCATTTCCGGCCGTCAGCGCCACCAGGCCGCTGCCATCGAGATTGACCCGATAGTAATGAATGAAATACGGATCCTGATCCGGATTCCGTCCACAAGCTCGAAACCAAATCTGCCGCTTCTCTTCATCGATCCGATCAATACCCCGAACAACATATTCCCCCTTCGTGATCTGATTTTTGATCGCCCCTTCCTTCGCATCGACCAGATACAAGTGCCGCCAGCCATCACGCTCCGACACGTAAACGATCTCGTCTGATTTCTCGAGCCAATTGATCGGTCGCAGATTCACGATTTCCGTGTGCGCCGTCCAAATGAACGTCTCCGTCTTCTCATCGATCAAATTCCGGCTCTTCCCCGTCTGCGCATCCACCTCCACCAGCCGCATCCGCTGATGCCCCCGATCCACCTGCTGATACGTGAACGAATGCCCGTCCTCATTCCACAGCAGCCGCGGAAACCCAAAGTCAATCCGATCAACCTTGCACTCAATCTCTTTCTGACTCGCCACATCGAACAAATGTAGCTCATAACCCGTGAATCTGTCGCCCGGCAGCGCATAGTTCCGCGTATGCAGCTTCGCCCGCCCGCCACCCTTTGGCGACGATTCCACCAAGTACACCTCCTTCTGCTCCCCCGGCTCAATCCGCCACGCCACCAGCGTCTTCGAATCCGGCGACCACTCTAAATTGCCGTAAGCCAACCCCTCGCGGCCATCTCCGGTTAACTTCGCTTCCTTTCCATCATCAGCGGACCGAATCATGACGTTGTGATCACGAATCGACGCCGTCCATTTCCCATCTGGCGATTGGCTATTAACATTCCCGCGGCCGCCTGGCCTCCCGCGAGCCCCGCCCGTGCCGCGAGTCGCCGTCGCACGCGGAGCCGATCGCCCATCGATCTCGATTCGCGACTCGGCCTCCGTCGCCTGATACGTTCCCAGCGATCGCCCATCGGCAGACACAACTTCCCACACATGCCCGGCAAACGTGTGCTGCGCCTTCTGATCACCCGTCGCAACTTTGCCATAGCTCTGCCGCTCGCCACTCGTGTTCAGCCAAAACAGCTCGACTTCATTCCCGCTGCGATTGACGAACGTCAGTTCCGTCTCCGGCCCCGTCGTCCGGCTGATTCGCAGCCCATCGCTCGAGCTCAGCGACGCCTGCGAGCTTTCCGCTGAATGCTTGCCATCCTTAGTCTCGCTCAGGGCATACGTCGCCAGGTCGCAGCGCCAATCACGTTCGCCCGCCCGAAAGTCAATGACTCGCCCGTCCGCCATGAATTCCAGCCGCTCGATCGGCAGCCGCTCCGCATTGGCTTCGCCGATACCTTTTTCATTCAACGCCGCCGCCAACTTCTCGTGATCAAACGCCCGCAATCGCGTTCCTTGCTCCGCATCGACCACGATGAATTCCCGCGTTCCCCGGGCCAGCTCGTTCTGATACCAAAACTTCGTCCCCCCATCGAACCAATGCGCCGCGATCCGCGCCTTATAAACTCCGCCTCCCCCGCCGCCCCGCCGCTGCGCCTGCACCGGTGCTGCGGCCGTGAACCAAGCCGCAACCATAAGCAACCAGGCCAGACGCTTTGTGTTAGCTGTTCGCATAGGACTACATGACTTGATTTTGTGCTTTCGCTCCGCTCGTATGACCATGATCGTTCCCGATCGCCGGTTTGCCGTCAAGAAAGTCTAAAAATATGCGGCTATTACAGCTTTTAAAACGGTTGCTCGCCGCCGTGGCCCTGGCGCTGCCCTTTGCTGCTCCGGCGCAAGAACACACCCAATGGACAACATCGCTCAAAGTCGAGCAGCAGCCCGACCGGCTGATCATCAAACGTGATGTCAGGGCCATCGCCCATTACGTTTTCCGCGACGAAACGATCCGCGGCCCCTATTTTGCCCACGTGTACATGCCCAACGGTTTGCCGACCACTCGCAACCACCCGCCGCAACCGGGCGTCGACCCCACGGATCACGACACGATGCACCCCGGTATCTGGCTCGCCTTCGGCGACATCAGCGGACACGATTTCTGGCGCAACAAGGCAGTCGTCGAGCACGTGGAATTCGCCGAGCCACCACAATCGAAGCTCCAAGACCGCGAGGGCATCGTCACATTTGTCGTCAAAAACCGTTACCGCGCCGGCGACAAAACGATTTGCGTTGAATTGGCCCGCCACACCATACGCGCCGTCGGCGGCGGCTATTGGTTTATGTTCGACAGCCAGTTTTCCGGCAGCGAGCCGTTCTCCTTCGGCGATCAGGAAGAAATGGGCCTCGGCGTTCGCCTCGCCACGCCACTAACGGTCAAAACCGGCAGCGGAACGATTACCAACAGCGCAGGCGACAAGAACGAAAAGGAAGTCTGGGGCCGCCAGGCCGATTGGTGCGACTACAGCGCCGTCCTCACCACCAAAATCGAACCCAACAACACCGATTGGCCCGTGCGAACCGGTCTGCTCCTCGTACCGCACCCCGAAAATTTCCGCCGCTCCTGGTTTCACGCCCGCGACTACGGCCTCCTCGTCGCCAACCCCTTCGGCCAACGCGCCTTCACCAAAGGCGCCGCCAGCCGAATCGAAGTGAAGCCTGGCGAAACGCTCCGCCTGCGGTTTGGTGTCTGGTCCTATGGAATGAACCTCGACCAAAAACTCGACTTCACCGAACGCGCCTCCGCCTATCTCCGCTTCGCCGAAAACTAGCCGCAATGAACCCACCCCGCCGCCTCATCCGTCGTTCCCTTACTCGTATGGATTCTGGTCCACGTTGCGATCTCACCAGCCATTGAGCTAATACCTAAGGCGCCGGAACATTGTCGGCAGGTAACGGCCAAGCAGGATGAACAGCAGGCAGGCGACGACGAGCAGTTCTGTCCGTCCAAATTGCATGTAGCCCATACTCCTGATTTTAGCTGGCGGCTTCGTTTGGCGGACGGATAAAATGGGGCGATGCGAATCGCCTTTATGCCGCTGCCAATGTCCGAACCGACTGGAATATGGCTTGGGTTGGCATTCCTTGCCCTATGCGAAGCTCGCCAACGAATACATGGCCGATTTTCGGACCGCGCGAATCTGGTGATCCTGGTGGTCTTGGTTGGCTTGCTCGCCTTGGATTAGCCTAATGCAATTCCGTGTCCGCACGCTGCTGATCGGGTCCCAATCCCCATGACAAAGCCCGACTCGTTGATACTCAGCGTTCAAGAAATACTATTCCGGGAATGGGACCCGATTGGCGTGAATGCAAATCCGCAGTGCCGAGGTGAGTACGATAGCTACGCCCCGACGATTTGCCGCTGGTTAAGTGAAGGCGTTGACGAGTTCAGACTTACGGCACACCTGAGCCACTTGCAACGTGTAGAAATGGGAATGTCAGACCTTGACGACGAATTGCACCGACGAGTCGCTAAGCGTTCGACTGCTCTGCAAAGGTAGCCCAATGTTTCGTTTCACGATCCGACATCGCTATCGCGGAACGATCTAGCGGGCGGATAGGATAGCGGGCATGGACGTGAACCCGTATCAGTCGCCGCGCGAAACCAAAAGGAAAGGCAACGAGCTGACCGCCGGCGATATTGCCTTCTACGCGATAGCGGCAGTATCGGCGATTGTTGTCGGCGCACTGTTCATTGGCTTTACAATTCTGGTTATTCGCGCTCGATTCTAATGCGCTATCGCCTCCGCACGCTGCTGATCGTCTTGGCGATTGGGCCCCCCATCGTGGCCTGGGCTTGGTTCCATCGGCTGCCGCTCTTAATCATCCTGGCAGTTTGTCTATTCGGCACCGCCTTGGCCCTAGCTCTGCTCTGGAGCATCCAAGGGTTGCTGGCAATCGCCTCGCTGTCGATTGCCTCCTTACAGCGGACATTTCGACGGAAAAACGATGAAGGCGAGTCTGAGTTTTCCTTAAGCTCCTACACCGCCAAACTAAAGGCCGGGCGAAAGCGTTAATGACCCACCACCCAGCACTGCTAGAGCGTAGAACTCCGCACCTGGCGTCGCCTGCGGATCTGTGGCGGCACGATTTGCGGGGCGGGTAGGATTAAGCGAATGTTGCGGCCGATCTTAGCTACCGCCATCATCGCAATCCCGTTTGCCGGTGGAGCACTGGGCGCATTCGGGGCAGCATATCGCGAGACACTAACGCCAACAGGTCGCATTTTTGTACTTGTCTCAATAGTTGCTTTAATTTGGATAGGCTTGGCGTTGATGATGGCCTATGCGGCTCTGTATTACCTGCCTCCTAACAACGTCTGGCAAACGTGGTGGCGCGCGATGGCCGCCTTCTCCCGCGTCGGTGCCATCTGCGTCATGATCTGTGTCCCATTTGCTCTAGCTTACAAATGGCTGTTGCTGCCTGTCGTCGGGGAACCGATTGGCACACTCGTCTACTGTGGCGTCATAGCGATCTGCGTGCATTTGTTTTTAAACCGTTTACAACGTCCTCATTAAACCCATGCGATTCCGCCTCCGCACGCTGCTGAACTGGCCAACAGTTATCGTGGCTTTTTCACTAGCCACGCTGATTGCCGTGGCGGTGTGTACCTATCGCTTCTTTTGGTGGTTCGGCGCTCTCGCTGGCTACGAGCAAACCTCCAACGAGCCGAATATTCCTTGGTCCGGTTCTTAGAGCCTACGGACAAAACTGATCTTGTTCGATGAGTTGTGATTGGTCCACGATGATGGCCTTTTGCTTTTCAAGCAACAGCGATTCATGGAGGACCAATCGCCATGGCAGGGAAATTACTTCCAGACGGGTTATGGGACGAGATCGCGGGCTTGTTTCCTGCCTACGAGGCTTCACCGGAAGGCGGGAGAAAACCCAAGGCAGACCGCCAAGTGCTGACGGCCATCTTGTTCGTGCTGAAGACGGGAATGGCCTGGGAGGATTTGCCCCAGGATGCCTTCGATTGCTCCTACAAGACATGCTTGCGGCGATTGGATGCCTGGACCGAAATCGGACTGTGGCAGCGCATGCACCAACTGTTCCTGGCCAAGCTTCGCGGAGCCGACAAGCTCGATTGGTCTCGCGTGCTGGTCGATTGCAGCTTGGTGAAGGCTCCGCTGGGCGGGCCAAAACGGGACCAAATCCTACGGATCGGGGCCGCTCGGGCAGCAAGCATTGCCTGTTGACGGACGCCAAAGGAGTACCGCTGGTCGTACAATTAGCCCCCGCGAACCAGCATGACGTAAAAACCTTATTGCCGCTGGTGATGGACATCCCTGCTGTGGCAGGCAAACCGGGACGTCCCAAGCAGAAGCCAGACGCTCTTGTCGGCGACAAGGCCTTTGACTGCAAAGGGCTCCGGCAGATATTACGCTGGTTGGGCATTGAACCGATTCTTCCCGCCAAGGGGGAGGATGAGCACGGGCTGGGCATACTACGTTGGTTTGTCGAACGCACGATCAGTTGGTTTCATCAATTCCGACGCTTACGTATTCGCTGGGATCGCAAACCAACCACTCACCAAGCATTCCTCAGTCTGGCCGCCTCAATTATTTGCTACCGTATTTCCGTCAGCGATTTTTAGTTTTGTCCGGTCGCTCTTAGAATCAAATCCCATGCGATTCACAATCCGCGACTTGCTGTGGCTGATGGTGGTGGTGGGACTGGGGCTTGGTTGGGCTGTAGACCACACAATGCTCGTGGGCTTGGTCCGCACGTTCTCGGATGCCTACGGCGATTGCCTGCGGCGCCAGCATCCAGGGGAGCCATTGACGCCGCGATTGCCCGACTCAGTCGCCAACCGTGCCTACCGGGCGGCTGAGAATCTTGCGGGTTCGTTCCTTCATTTGAACGAAGCTCCATAGCTCATCCACGGAAACATCCTGTACCGGGACGTTGGCGATAGCGTTTTCCAGGTAGAACTTGCACCGTTCGCCCACAACCAGCAATAGCTCAAGGATTGTGTGCTTATTGCAGCCAGTGAGTCGCGAGGCAGCCCGAACCGACAACCCCTCGCACAGCATCGAAATCACCTGCGCCGTGCGATCCACGCCGATCCGCATCCCGCCAAGTGTCCGCGTACTGTCGGTGAACTTCTTACCGCATTCCAAGCACTTGAACCGCTGATTACCGGCCTTTGTGCAGCCACACTTCTTGCGCCGACCGTCGTGGCGGCATTCGGGATAACCGATCACTGGGAACCAGCCTTTTGCGTTGCGGCCGGTTCGGCGTAGAATCCTAGTGTCACCTGGGGATTCTGGCTTAACGGCCTGAGTTTTCAGAACGCCCCGTTGATCCCTGCAAGGATTGGCGGGGTTTGTTTCATGTCCTGTATTGTATATACATAACTAGGTGGTGCAAGCGGTAAATCGGCTGGACAAGCGGAATTTTGTAAATACAATACCTGCCATGAAAAACAAAGGCGGACGCCCCCACCGCAATCCGGGTGAAGGGGCCAGCAAGATCGTCCCGATACGGATGACCGAAGCGGAGCAGCAGCGCTATCTGGAAGCCGCAGAACGGGCGGAAATGAGCCTGTCTGAATGGGCTAGGGATAGGCTGGATAAAGCCGCTAAACGCGAGTCCAAGCGGGACTAGAGGAGAGAGTGGGACTCGAACCCGACCGCGCGCAGCGGCCCCTACGTTCGGCTATAAGGCGAATGCGCCACCCAGGCGCGGGCCGCTCTCCGAAAACAGGTGGAGACAAAGAAAGCGGCATGCTAATTGGACACGCAACTAATGGCCGCGTTCGCGCTTTAGTCGCTCAACATCGACTTTTACCCAGGCAAGCGCCCATTCAAGAACATCCAATGGAACACGCCCAAGCTCTTGGATGATCTTCGTTTTCTCAACTGGCTCACGCCAATCACACTTCAGAACGCACGGCTTCCAAAGGCCGGTAGTTGGATGCGGCGGGTTAGGCTTGGACCGATATTGCAGTTCCTTCCAGCCGTCCGGTAACGGCTTCGTGTATTGCGTAGAGATGGCCGCAACCCAGATAGTATTGACCGCCAAAATCCGATCAGTCCGCGTGAGTATCATCGCGGGGTGTGGGGTAGCGCAAGGTTGTCCGTTGGGGTCTGGAAAGTCGGCATAAATAATGTCGCCCTGATGCAGACTCACGGTCGCGCTCCATTGGCGACATTACTGGCACTGCTACCACTGCTCCCGATACCAGGAGGCTGGCGGTGGAGATGAAGCGAGTTCAAAATCATCGTCGGAAGGGGTCATATCCGCAATCCGAGAACGACGCATAGCTTCAAATTGATCGCTAGGGAATTCAAGAATGTTCGCGGTAACAAGACAACCAATTCGCCAGTTGCCGTTAACCGAGTAGCTGCTTGAGGTCAGCGTGGGTTTAATCGCTGTTTCGCTCATATTTCAGCTCCAGATTAAAGAATGTGCTAGCTAGCTTTGTGGCTTCGTCAAGAAGGCCGTGAAATCGTCCGCAAACCTCAATCGCTGCCTTATTAATATCTTCCTGTCTTGAATTCTGGTCTAAATCCGTGTGGACATTAACTGACAGTTCTCCTTTCTCATGCGCTGACAATTGTGCGTTGAATACCTGGCTCTGCTTCTTCACTGCAACATGAATCGTTCGTTGCTTAAGTTCATATTCGCTTGGTATGTGGCAATTCGGCAGCCCGCATGAGTCGGCGAGCGATTCCAGTTCGGAGGCATCGCCGCCAAACTCAGCGTTAATCCCAATTGCCCGCAACGGCGTCCACTTCAATTTGTCGAGGATTTCGGCGAGCTTGCTACCGCAGTCATCACTCGCGGACGTGCTTTCAATCACAAGACGATCCGGCTGCACCGCCCAGCAAATCGAACCATCCTCGTAAGAAAACCGAAACCCGGGCCGGTCAAAGTTGGCTTCGATCTTCACCCTTGCTCCCTCAGAGATCTGTCCGATCTCTGTGAGCCATTTAGGTTGAATTACGTAGATGTTAAAAGTTCCGACTGCAACGGCCGTCGCCTTTTTAAACTGCAACGCCACGCGGCTCGCTCCGTGATAGTTCGTGCCATTTTTCACAAAGTCAGTTGCCGACAGCTTCGCAAGTTACCGACACCCTATTATACCGTCAAGTTCGGGTCAAGAAAAATGCTTATTGGCAAAAGACTTACGTATGGCTGCCATCGACTAGAATGTGGCCATGCGTTACCGCCTCCGCACGCTGCTGATCGTCTTGGCGATTGGGCCGCCGTTGATTGCAGGTCTTTGCTCTGTGGCTTACTTGGGCTGGGTGTGGTCGCAGGGGTTCATTGGGACAGTCGAGTCGATAGAGGACGTTAACGTGCTCGGTCCTGCTATGGGGGGCAGCTCAGGCGAACGACATGAGGATGCGATTGATCGCAACGCTTCAGATATCCAAATTAGGACACTACCAGAGATTGAGACCTCGGAAGAACAACGGCTGGGTATCGAGGTTCCAGAGAGGTAAGCCGCCCCATGCGTTTCACGATCCGAGACTTGCTGTGGCTGATGGCAATTGCTGCCGTGTCGTGCGCGGCGGGAATCGTATTCTGGCGAGCCGACAACGCGGAAGAATTTGTTGGGGTTGCTATGTTGTTCCTGTTTGGCGCTGGGTGCTACGGATTAGGGGCGATTCGCCGCAGGCCCACTTAATGACCCATTACCCTCTGCCCATAAAGTGCACATCGGTACACTATTTGCACGGCTTTGCCCCAATACCTCTAACCGACGCCTAGTTGTGGGACAACTAACGATTCTGTCCCAAAGCCCGGATCAATGCCAAGCTCGTGCGCCTCGTGGTTTACGACCATGATATTGTGAGCGACCAACTTGGCCAAAACTTCATTCTTCATAGCCACGTCCGTTTTGCTGCGAACGCTGTCACCAAGCTTGCGCTTAATCATGCTGAACGTGCTTTCGACGTTCGACCGCAGATGATACCGGCTAAGGAATTGTTCGCGGTGAATGTGGAAATAGGCCAGCATCTTTGACCATAGACCGCCCTGGCCGTGGCTGGCGTTGTTCTTAAACGGAATCATCGGCTTGCCGCCAGTCACTGCGATATGCAACAGATTGTCGTGGCTAGAATAGGCAAGATCGGCGCTGACTTCGTTGATTTTCTTAAACTGATTGGCGGTCGTTTCCAGTAGGGCTGGCAATTGCACGGTATCGCTGGCGTGCTGACCGTGAATCTCAACAGCGGTAACGATGTTGCTTTTGACTCCGCACATGATGTGACACTTGACCCAAGCGCGAAGCACCTTTTTCATCGGCGTGCCGTACTTGTGTTCAATCCAGCGATCGTAGCGGCAACCAGAGAAGCCGGTGGAATCACAGGCGAAGTTTTCCTCAATCGACTTCAGCGGAGCCGCCGAACGAATGACCATACCCTTAAGGATATCGAACGTGGCCGGGTTCTCGAATACGCGAAAGATGCTGCTCTTAGATGGCGCGTGGCTGATATAGCCGGCTTCCTGCGCCTCTTGTAGGTCGGTGTTGAAACGTCGGCAGGATACCGTCGAATAGACCTTGAACACGGCGGCAAACAGTTGGTCCCGCATGGGCACGGACGGGCGACCGCCTTGCGGATTGGTTGGCGGGTCGGGAATGTTTTGGCATAAGTCACGCAGCATGACCTGAAAGTGCGCCTTCTCGTTTTGCTGGGCGCGATTGTAGGCACTCCAATTCTGAGGATACGTTTTGCGCGTCTCGGTCACGACCAGTTGCCGAGTTTCGATTGTCGATCCGTCGTCGAATAGCTCGCGCTGAATCACAAAGCGAACCGCGTAAATATGCTTGCACTCGCAGCCGCGCGTTTCGTGGTCCGGGCAAGTGCAGTGAGGATGTTCCTTATCGGGACTAACCGTGTATTTGACCGATCCGTTGTCGGACGACGGGACAAGCCACACATTGCCCTTCTTAGTCAGCTTTCGAGTGGCCGCAATCAAAGCCCCGCGTTGCTCGCGTTCGTTAATCACTGTCATGGAGCTACCCTTTAGTAATTTACTAACGGTATATTACCATGAATAGATTGACGGTCAATACTAGTAGGGATATATTATGAGTAAATTCCTATTAGGGGTCACGGATGAAAAAGCCAGAGAAGCAATTGGGGATGGTTCAACTGACCGGGTGTCGCTGTCGCTGCGGACACGAGTGGCTGCCACGCCAAACTGAAGTGCGCCCTACCGTCTGCCCGAAATGTAAAAGCCCATACTGGGACAAACCCAAGCAATTCGAGAGGAAAAATAGGGCCTAATTTCAGGTTGCCAGCCACTTGCACGCAATTTGCAAATTTGTAAACTTAGGTTTACAGGAGTGCAATGGGGTGGCAAAAAACATCGTCAGTCGTGTAGATCGCAATCTGGCTCGCCGGCTGAGAGAGGCCCGCCGAGAAGTCGGGCTTTCGACACGGGATGCAGTAAAGCGGCTGCCAAAGCGCCTATCGGTATCTCACACGATGCTCGCCCGTTACGAGAACGGCGAGACGGTGCCGGCGGTTGACGTTCTCGCCGGCTTGGCCGACATCTACGGGCGAACGATCAACTGGTTCATGGAGAGTCGGGAGTGCCTGACCGGATTTCGCTATCGCAATTTGCCATCCCGTGTATCGCTTGGAGATCGACGGCAATTTGAGGCGCTCGCAAGCAAGTGGACCGACGCTTATCTAAATCTTGACCGGCACCTTGGCCAGCCTCGAAAAACAAAAAGCATTACGCCTGGCGAAGATTCAACGCCACAGCAGTTGGCGGAATCAGTACGAAAAAACTGCCTCGATCTGGACGAAGATCAGCCAGTTCAGAGCGTGATCAGTGCCCTTGAATCGTTTTCGGCATGGGCGCTTGAGATTAGGTCAGAGTTTGATGTTGACGGTGCTGCCGCACAGCACGGGGCAGATATCATCGTCATGATCAACCCAGACGTTGCCCACGAACGGCTGCGTATGAATGCTGCACATGAGCTTGGATACGTCCTTTTGGCCGAATGCAAGAAATGGCCAGAGCGAGAAGTCGAAAAACACGCTTATTCGTTTGCGACCTCGCTGCTCCTGCCTCCATCCCAGTTGCGCGCAGCGTTCGAGGGAAAGTCATTCTTAAAACTAATTCAGTACAAAGAGCGGTTCGGCGTGTCGCTAGTCGCAATGATCTACATGGCGGAGCAGACAGGGGTAATTAACACCACTACCTCGCGGTGGCTCTGGAGCGAAGTCGCGCGGCGCGGCTGGCGGAGGCAAGAGCCGGGATACGTCTGGCGTGACCGGGCAATTCAATTTGAGACCATGCTTGAATCTGCGATCCAAACCAAGACAATATCTTGGTTGGAAGCTGAGAGGATTACAGGCATTCGTGAAGATGAGCTTCGGCAACGGCTTGCCGACATCATGCTCTTAGGACAACCCGAACCGAAAGGAATCGAGTCAAATCCAGACACGTTTAGTCTGGCTGCGTACCGGGTCGCGGAATAGTTTTCAGAATCAAAGGTTTCGGGGAGCGGTGGTCGGCCTTGGACAGGATTATGACCACCGCTCCCGTCATTCCACGGAGAGATTCTAGTGACACCTAAACACAAGTCAATTCGACATAAGTCAATCAAGCTCTTGCCTCACGAGCGCGCGCTGCTCGTGAAAATGTATTTAGAGCGGCGCATCCCAATTGAGCAGTATGCGAAACGGCCCGGCGAGATTGATCGGCTGGTTGAAGACTGGCGCAAACTGACAGGGCGCGCTGACAAAGGCGGCGAGCTTGTGCACTATATGCGCACGCAACGAAAGCGTGGTCTTTGGGTCACGTTTGACGGCGAGCACATGAAGGCTCCCAAGTCGGCAGCATTTTCGGCCGAGGACACAGAAATTCTCGTTGCCATCTACACCGAGGACGTTGCCGCGATGGGCGTCGGTGCCGATGCGCTGGGATACGAAGACGAACTCAAGGCGCTTGTCGCCAAGGAGTTCGCAACCAGAACAGGTCGGTATGTTTCTGGGGATGAGATCGACGCGAAGATTACTGATCTCCGCAAGCGTGGCCTGCTGCCCCAGACGGCACACGTGCCGAAGGCTGAAGACGATGCCGACATTGGCTTCAGCGACATCAACAAAATCAAGAACGCTGAGTAGGACACTTACAGCGCACTTTTCAGCCCCGCTCCAAAGGCGGGGCTATTTCATTTTCCGCTTGGGCCAAGAAAGCGAAGAAGCCCGCTATGGCTTGCGGGCTTCTTCAAATTCGATCCACCGACTAATGCAGGTTCTTTTGGCTGAAGGTGTTATGCACACCATTCCTCCAGCGACAAAGATAGTCCAGTATCGGCCTCACGGCAAGCCGCACATCAGTCTGGCGCGGTTTTTCCGTCGATTCGGCCTATGCGTCCTTAAAGTGGCCTGTCTCAAAGACAGCATGACAATGACTGCACTCCACGGAGTCGGGCATCATCATGAAATCGCCCTCTTCCCACGGCTGAACGCCGTGCTCGGAACGCAGTTCGGCCAAATCCTCATCCGAAAATTCAGGCACGATGCCGCGACAGAAATTTTCCCGTCCGCAATCCGGGCAATCCCACGAATACGCAGGGCGAAGGACAATCATAAATACAAAGCGCTCTTGGATCAGGGCGATTTGAGTGTAAACATTAGAGCATGCGGTTACGTGCGCCGACCGCTGGTTGAGGGATGGCCTGCTGGTTCTTGCGACAGCAGCCCTCAGCCAATGCAAGTGGCGCGCAGGTTCTTTTGTGTCCTCGAAGGAGACGTTATGTCCAAACCTTCAAAGCCCACTGGTTCGCCAAATAAAAAACCAGTGGCAAAACGACCATCCAAAAACCTAATCTTTCGTCGTTACCGAACCGTCAACGGTAAGGTACTCGACGCGCACGATTACGGTTATAAGGCGTGGCCGATCCACTTGAAATAGAGTGGGGGGTCGGCAGGGGTGGCGACCTCTGCCGGCCTTTTTATTCTATTGTGATTGGCAAGGCGGCAAATCACAAGCAATCACGCCGACTTTAGCGGCAACTGGCGGGCCAAACAATGGCGATTTTGGCCATCTAATCGGTACTTTGGACGCCCACCTACGACGGCAAGTTCCGCCGCTCACTACTCACCGTATGGTTTTGGGACAGCCGGTTGGGTTTTGGGACAAGTGCTAGGTATTGGGGCAAAGCCCTATTTGCACAAGCCCAGCCCGGCCATTCCGAACTGCCATTTTGGCGCCCAATCTCTTTCTCAATTTGGTCGACCACTCCAAACAGCCGCGGCTGCCATTCCAGCCGTTCGCCCGCGCCGCACGACGAAATCCTTAGAGTTGCGACGCTAAAGAAACGCTAAAGTTTAATCACCTCGTAACTGAACAATAATTTACAACCCCGCGATCGCCAACAACTTACGACCCGCGCTAAAGTCCTCCACGCAAAAAATTTCTCCAACTTTAGCGCTCTTCCGAAAGCATCAACGCCCGGAACAGCAGATGCATCGTCTGCTGCGTCCAACCGCGAAAATGCGGTGAGAACCCAAACAAATGAATCGTCCCCTCGCCGTGACGGGCCGAAATCCACGCCGACCGTCCTTCAATCACCTCCGGCTGATCCACCTTCCCCGACAACAACAACCGATTCGGCGCATACCACAGCAGCGTCCGCACCGGCTTCCCGGCTGCCTGTGCCTTGTCCATTTCCGCCTTCGTCATCTCCCGCCAAGCTTTCGAATTATCAAAAAACACTGCCACATCATGCGGCAGGCCCGCCGTAATCCACCTCGACTCAACCACACCCCGCAGCACCGACCCCGGACACAAAAATCCCTTACCTGACGATTCGCCCGTCACCTCAACCACCGGCAAACCAAACTGATCCACCACCCACGAGCACGAATCAGCCCACGCCACCAACTTTCCACCCTCTCGCACAAACGTCTCAATCGCAATCGCCCCCTCCGGCGCCAACCCGCCCGTCAGTTCGTTCGGCGCCGACCCCGGTTCACGACCATCATCCAAACTCCGCCGCGTCACATCCGGAATTACCAACACATCAACCAACTCGCGCAGCTCCCCGGCCCGCAGCGTCTCATTGCGAACCGTGACAAATGGAATCTTGAAATGGTCCAGCGTCCACCGCAGCCAACCCTCATCCATGCTCCCCGTCCACGGTGCATAAACGCCAATCCGCGGCATCCGCTCGATGTTGATACTCGCCGGGCGTTTCTCGTTCGAGTTCTCGGAACTGCGTGGACCAAAGAGACCCTCGTTCGGCCCTTCGATAATCAGCCTCATTCCGCGATCGGCTTTCAACTCCTGCACCACGGCACTCCACGTGTCTGCGTCCGCCGCGGAACGCAATCCCTCCTTCGCCCGCGAATCTCCCCGCAACCCCGCCAGCGCCTCCTCCGCCGTCTTCACCAATTCCAACTCTGCCTTCAGCGGCCCAACCACTTCCACTCGCCGCACGCCGAGCAGCAGCGGCAACGTCCAACCACAGGTGTCATACGGCTTCTCCTCCGGCGGAAACTTCTGCAGCTCAAACAAGTCCTTCACGTAGTTCCCATACGGCTGATCCGTCCGCAGCACAATCGTTCCCTCCGCATACCCGTGCCCATCAGCCATGAACGGCGCCTTACTGACATGCACTTCGACACCCGTCCCCATCAGCGCCTCAACCAACCGCCGCACAGCGCTGCGATCCAGATTGTCATTCGGAATTAACCACGCCGACGAGCCGCTTTTCGCCCGTTCAATGCTTTGCTCAGCCGCCATCATCGCGTTCGACAGCCACAGCCGTGGTTCGCGATTGATGCTGCTCAAAAGCGAGCGCCCAAAAGCCAACTCATAATTAATAATGTCTCGCACATGCCACCAGCCGCCCGGCCACGGCGCCACAAACTGATTCGACCGCTCGTATTTCCCCTTCCCCAGCGGATTCTTCAGCGCCGACGCCGGCTGAAACACCGGCGACGCCAAATTCGCCGACGCCGCCTCCGTCAAAATGCCGATCATGTGATGCCGCGTCGGCACATTCCGATTCCCGCCCACATACCAATTGTCGTACGACACACCCGTCGCAATCCCCGTCAGTCCATCTCGCGTCATATCCAGCACCGCGCGGGTACCCACCAGATTCACCGCCGCCACCGTCAGCGGATCAATATTCGGATTCAGTGGATCCTTGAACGGCGGCACAAACATCCGCTCTTCCAAATTCCCCTGCTGATGTACGTCCCACAGAATCTGCGGGTGCCAATCGAGATAAATCAGCTTGCTCAAATGCCGCGTCTCCGCCTGCGTCAGCATGAACCAATCGCGGTTGTTGTCGTGCCCCGTGTAGTACTGATAAAGCTTCGGCAGCCCCGTTCCTTCATACGGCGTATGAACATTCTTCAAATACCATTCCGACACATGATCGAGCCCATCCGGGTTCAGCGTCGGCGTCATCACGATCACCGCTGTCTGCCGCGCCGTCCTCCACGGCTCTTCCTCCGACGTAGCCAGCAACCATGCGAACTCCATTCCCATCTGCGTCGCCGCCACCTCCGTCGAGTGCATCGCCGGCGTAACAAACAGCACGACCTTGCCTCGCGCCACCGCCTGCCGCTTCTCCGCGTTACTCAACCCCCGCGGATCGGCAATCTGCTTCGTGTAGCGTTTGATTTCATCCAGCCGCTCGAGATTCTCCTCCGACGAAATCGTCGCCACCAAAAAATCTCGCCCCTCAGTCGTCTTGCCAACGCTCTCGAGCTTCATATGCGGACTAGCGCTCGCCAGATGCCGGTAATAATCGCTAACCACCTTCCAACCCGGCAACTTGAAATCCGCCCCCACCGCATGCCCCAAATGCTCCGCCGGCGGCCTGACCTTTTGAGCCCAGCCGGGTGTAACGACAAACAACAGAACGGCCGCGGCCGCCCAGAAAGAGGCTCGTCTCATGGATGTATATCTCGAAGCAGCCGCAATCGAATTTGGCGCACTGTATCAAGCATAATTGGCCGATTTTCGCGGCACAGCGCTATTTCGGCCCCACATACGGATGCAAACCCTGCAATAGCGCCGCCGATTTTTTCACATCGCCCGCAAACTGCGGCTCATCCACCACATTTCGCGTCTCGTCCGGATCCGACTGATGGTCATAAAGCTCCCGCGCATCCGTCGCCCCAGTCTTCCAATTCCGCCATTCGGCATACCGAAACCGATCCGTCCGAATCGAGTAACCCATCACCTCCGGATCAGGCGGAGTATCGTTGTTGTAATACGCCGGCCGCGGATGCTGCGTCAGCGCAAACTCCTTCACCGACGCTTTCGGATCTTTCAAAACCGGCGCCAGACTCTTACCCTCCACACCGTTTGCCGCTGGTAAGCCACACAGCTCAACCAGCGTCGGATAGATGTCGAGCAACTCCGCCAGCGCCTCGGTCCGCGATCCATTCGCCATCCCCGGCGCCGAAATCAACATCGGCACCCGCGCATGCAATTCAAAATTCGACGTCTTGGCCCACAACGTCTGCTCGCCCAGGTGATAACCATGGTCGGCCCAAAACACGATCACCGTATTGTCAGCTAAGCCCAAGCGGTCCAGTTCATCCAGCACCTTTCCCAGCTGTGCATCGAAGTAACTGATGTTCGCCAGATACCCATGCCGAATCTCCCGCATCGCTTCCACCGACAACGCCCTCGCCGGCTGCCCCAAAATCTCCCGACTGTCATGCCACGCGATCCGCGGCGCAAGAGTCGGCCAATCCGGATTCTTTGGCAGCCCAATCGACTTCCGCGAATAAAGATCCCAATACCGCTTCGGTGCATTGAACGGCGAATGCGGCTTCCAGAATCCAACCGCCAAAAAGAATGGCTGCTCCTTCGTCTTCAGCTCCCGCAATGCCTCCATCGCCAGCTTCGCCACCCGCCCATCGAAATACGCCTCGTCGGGCACATCTCGCTGCTCGCACTTCGGATCCTGCGCCAGATTCGGCGGCAACTTGCCTTCGACAATCGGCTTATCCGAATTGTGATTCGCAAAGTGCATCACCGCCGGCACGCTCCACGACGCCGGATCCCCTTCGATCTTCTGCCTGAAGTTATGAAAAATCTTCCCAATGTTCTGCGTGAAATAGCCGTTCCGCATGAAGTACTGCGGCAGCGTCACCACATCCGGCATGTTCTCCCGGAAATGCGTGGGTAAATCCCAAATCCGCAGCGTATCGGGCCGCCGCCCAGTCAACAGCGACGCCCGCGACGGATTGCACACCGCCTGCTGGCAATACGCCCGATTGAACAGCACGCTCCGCTTCGCCAGCCGGTCGAAATTCGGCGACTTGACCTGCTCATTGCCATAGCAGCCCAGATGATTCCGCAGATCGTCCGCCGCGATGAACAGCACATTCAGTTTTTTGCCCACCGCGGGCTCCATAGCCTGCAGCGGAGCCACGGACACACATAACAACAGAAAAAAAAGACGCTTCATAATGGGTTAAACGGACGATTTCCTTGGTTCCGAAGGATGACAGCAACGCAATTTTGTACCGTAAGTCCAGCCGCCACGCCAATCTGTGCCTCACTTGCAAGAAAACACCCTCCGGGGAGAATAACTGTTTGCCCCGTTTTTCGGCTGGCGAAGACCCTCGCCGGCTGCACAATTGTCCCGCGCGCGTTCACTGATGCCGCGATCGACTGAAGGTAAGAACCAATCGTGGAACGTCGCAACGTCGCGCTGATCCTGGCCCTCTCGCTAGTTTGGATGAGCTGGATCGGCCTGCAGGTCTATTTGGCCAGTAAACGCCCCCCTGTCGTCGCCGAAAAGGCCGACGATGCCATCGCTCAAGCCGATGACAAAGGAAAAACGGCTGAAAAGACCGATGAACGACTCGACAAAGAAGCCCGTACTGCCGAACCGGAGCTCAAAGAGCAGCCCGCCCTTGCCGCCGAACGAAACGCTACAGGTCCTGAACTCCCCCGGCAGTTCCTCGCACTCGGCTCAGCCGATCCCGCCAGTGGCTATGCCGCCGCTTTCTACTTTGATAACCGCGGCGCAACCGTCGAATGCGTCGAGCTCAACGGCTCACACTATAAATCCGTCGAAGACTACAGCGGCTACCTCGGCCGGCTGAACCTGACCACGGCCAATGCCGGCGGCGCGCAAATTCACGTCGTCGCCCCCGGCACGCCAGCCGCGCTCGCCAAGAGCGCCGGCGCGGCCAACCCCGGCCTCATCGCCGGCGACATTATTCAAACAATCGATAACATTCCGGTTTTAGGCAAATCTGAGGTTGAGCATTACCTGCTGGAAAAAACTCGCCCTGACCAAAGCATCGCAATCGGCATCACGCGCGACGGCGTCCCGTTGACCTTTACCGCCGTGTTGCAGCGCCGACCACTTGCCGTGGTTCAGCCAGAGGACCATACGTATCTAACCAATGGCCGCCTCGTGTCTCTTAGCCCGGATCCGCTTTCGCTGGAGCTGACGCTCGACAAGATCGGCGGCAAGACTCTCCGGACGGACGAGCATGAGATCGATGGCCTGCCCTCGCTCTACAACTCGACCTGGAAAATCGAAGACCGCGGCCCCGACTTTGTCGAGTTCAGCATCGCCATCGACAATGAAGCCCTCGCCGCCGCCAAGATCGAACAAGCCGGCCCCCTCAAAGTTTTCAAGCGCTACACGATCGCCAAAGCCGAAAAGCCCGGCGAACCCGCCTATCATTTGACGCTTCAAGTCCGCGTCCAAAACTCCGGCGACCAGCCGACTCCCATCGCCTATCGCCTTAACGGCCCCACCGGCCTGCCCCTCGAAGGCTGGTGGTATTCGACCAAGCTCAGCCCGAAATTCCGCGGCGGCGCCGGGGCCCGCGATGTCGTCTGGGAACAACCCGGCCTCGGCCATCAGCTGCTCGGCTGCCCCAAAATCGTCAGCGACACCAAGCAGGCCGAAAAGGACAAGAAACCGCCGCTGTTCCAGATGATCGTCGGCGACCGCGCCGCACCGCTCGAATATGCCGGCGTCGATACGCAATTTTTCGCCGCCGCCATCCAGCCGCTCGCGCCCTCCGAAGAACAAAAAATCAACTTCCGCGCCGCCTTCGCCAGAGCCGTCCAACATGTCGATGCAATTCCGAAGACGCGACTTCGAACAGCCGACGTTTCTTTCCGCCTTACGACCGCCCCGACAACCATCGAAGCCGGTGGCGAGCTCAAGCACGAATACCGCGTCTTTTTCGGCCCCAAAGATCCCAACGTCCTGAACGCCTACAAACTCGACGCCCTCATCGAATACGGCTGGACGATCTTCGCCGTGCCCGCCAAGCTCCTTCGCTCCGTTCTCAACGGCCTTCATGGCTTTACCTGGCTCATCGGCCTGCCCAACTACGGCATCTCGATCATCTTGCTCACCGTCATCGTCCGCACCTGCATGATTCCCGTCTCGCTCAAGCAGGCCAAGAGCGCTGCCAAAATGCAGGAGCTCGCCCCCGAAATTCAAAAGATCAAGGATAAATACCCAGAAGATCCGATGAAGCAGCACACCGCCGTGCAGGAGCTCTATAAAAAGCACGACTTCAACATGTTCGGTGGCTGTCTCCCCGTCTTCATCCAACTGCCAATCTTCATCGGCCTCTATCGCTGCCTTAGCGTCGATATCGACCTCCGCGACGCCTCCCTATTCCCCGGCCTCGCCTGGGCCTCCAATCTCGCCGGTCCCGACAAGCTCTTCCGCTGGGACAGTTGGATGCCCGCCTTCCTCGCCGACGAAGCCGACGGCTACCTTGGCCCCTTCTTCAACGTTTTCCCGCTCATCACCGTCACGCTGTTCCTCATCCAGCAAAAGATGTTCACGCCGCCGGCCACCGACGAACAGACGAAGATGCAGCAGCAGATGATGACCTACATGACCGTCTTCATGGGCGTCATGTTCTACAAAGTCCCCGCCGGCCTCTGCATCTACTTCATCACCTCCAGCCTCTGGGGCATCTGCGAACGCAAGCTCCTCCCCAAGTCCCAGCCCAAAAAAGACGAACCCCCGCCAGCACGCAGCACCGGGTCCAACGGCTGGGGCAACCCCAACGCCGGTAAACGCCCGAAACAACGCCGCTAGGTTCTTTCCAGCTACGTAACGGCTCGAACGAACGTACGCCTTACTGCCGTTTACGGCCCTTCGCCTATCAGGCCCGGCATTTATGCCGGGTCGTGCCAGCCGCGATACCGGCGACCTGTGAATAGCCGTGGGTGAGGCGCAGCGGAACCCACGGACATCGTGCGACGATCAAACAAAGCCGCGTAGCGGCAAAACAAACCACTCGCAACGTGCTAACCCGCGGTTAGATTCCGACCATCGCATTTAGTGCCATTACCTGGAAATAAACCGCTCCGGCCGCGCATCCACTTATGGCAATTTGTACAGGCCTCTAGACGTGGTTACGCTTTCACCAATCCATAAGCACACGACGATGCATAAACCGCATACCAATGCACCGCCTATGCATAGCGACAACCCATTTCCCAGCAATAACTTAGATCGTCAACATGACCCAAAACGAGCCGCCTAAAATACAATCGCATAATGCATGACCAGGGGGGTAACAATCACCCAGTAACTAGCCGATTATCAACGTCGCGATCCGTCCCATGTCCATTTCCTAAGCGAGAAAACCGACATAACTGTAAAACTCTCGTGAATTCGCCGATGGAAGAGTTAACGGTGCCCATTTGACCTTTCCAGCAAGCAACTACCGGGTATGATTGCAAGCTAGGAGCGTTAACTGTCAACGGATATGACGGTTGTAGCGGCCACTGGTGGTCGAAATGAATACAGGGGCCACCGCTGGGAATGGATGCTCTCCCGCCTTTCCGGCTGCGGCCGACCGAGCTGTTGAGCATGGTGTGGTAGCCGCGCCGGTTCTCACGCTGCTTTGGCGTCGCTTTTCGTAAGCACGTTCAGTGCAGACTTGAGAAGGCGCAAATGCTAGTAGCATTGGCGGTTAGAGCCAGTTTGGTGAGTACCCGGACCGGACGGTACGTTTTTTGTTGCAAGTCGGCGGCGGCAGGGAATTCCTGCCACGCTTTTAGCGTCAATACAAAGCCGCGATTCATTCGTCGCGGTAGCGGTTGTCCGCGGCATGAGCCGCGGTTGATTTTCCAGGTGTTTCATGGACCTTACTAAAGTTCGCAATTTCGGCATCTCGGCGCACATCGACTCGGGTAAAACGACCCTCAGCGAGCGCATCCTCTTCTACTCGGGCCGCATCCACAAAATCGAAGAGGTCAAGGGCGGCGGCGACGGCGCCACCATGGACCACATGGAGCTCGAAAAGGAGCGCGGCATCACGATCACTAGCGCCGCCACGCATCTGCATTGGAAGGGTCCGACCAAGGACGAATCGGGCGAGTTGATCGATACGCACATGAACTTGATCGACACGCCTGGCCACGTCGATTTCACGATCGAAGTCGAGCGTTCGCTCCGCGTTTTGGACGGCGCGATTCTCGTCCTTTGCGCCGTCGGCGGCGTCCAGTCGCAGTCGATGACCGTCGATCGCCAGATGAAGCGGTATCACATTCCGCGCCTCGCGTTCATCAACAAGATGGACCGCACCGGCGCTCGGCCGTTTGCGATCGTCGACGACGTGAAGGAAAAGCTCGGCGTCGATGCCTGCCTGATGCAATATCCGATGGGCGGCGGCGAGACCTTCGCCGGCATGATCGACCTCATCACGCAGCAAGCCATTTATTTCGATGGCAACGACGGTGAAAAAGTCCGCTACGGCGAAGTTCCCGCCGAGTATGCCGAAGAGGTCAAGAAGTATCGCCACCACATGCTTGAAACGCTGGCCATGTACAGCGACGAGCTCATGGAAATGCTGCTCTCGGAAGAAGAGCCGTCGATCGATTTGATTCACAAGGTCACCAAGCAAGCCGTCCAGGAACAGGGGTTCACGCCCGTGTTCGTTGGCTCGGCTTATAAGAACAAGGGCGTGCAGCCGCTGCTCGACGCGATCGTCCGCTACTTGCCCAATCCGCTGGAGCGGAAAGTCAAAGCCCGCAAATGGGACGATCCGTCGCAAACGATGGAGCTCGAGCCCGATCCGAATAAGCCGTTCGTCGGCATGGCGTTTAAGATCGTCGAAGATACGTACGGTCAGCTCACGTTTATGCGGATTTACCAGGGCAAGGTTACCAAGGGCGAAATGCTCTACAACCAGCGTACTCAACGCAAAGACCGCTTCAGCCGCATCGTGAAGATGCATGCCGACAAGCGCGAGGAAATTGACTCGGCCGAAGCCGGCGACATCGTCGCCATCATGGGCATCGATTGTGCCAGCGGCGAAACCTACGCCTCCGAGAACAAGTACTGCTCCCTCGAAAGCATGTTCGTGCCCAAGCCCGTCATCAAAATGTCTGTCACGCCCGTCAGCCGGGCCGACGCCGACAAGATGAGCAAGGCCCTCCAGCGCTTCCGCAAGGAAGACCCGACGTTCAACGTTTTCAACGACGAAGAAACGAGCGAGACGATCATCGCCGGCATGGGCGAGCTGCACCTCGACATCTATGTCGAGCGCATCCGCCGCGAATACAAAGTCGAGCTCGAAGTCGGCGCCCCCAAGGTCAGCTACCGCGAATCGCCGACTAAAAAGTACGAGTTCAACTTCAAGCACAAGAAGCAGACGGGTGGCAGTGGCCAATACGCCCATATCGTCGGCTGGTTCGAGCCGATCATGGAAGCCGCGCCTGGCGAAACGCCGGAAGGCGAAGAAGCCGAGGAAAAGGACACGACGTTCCAGTTCGAAGAGAAGATCGTCGGCGGCCGTATTCCCAAGAACTTCATTCCGTCGATCGAGAAAGGCTTCCGCGCCGTCATCAACAAAGGCCCGATCGCCGAATACCCGGTCGTGGGTCTCAAAGCGTTCGTCAACGACGGCTCCTACCACGAAGTCGATTCCAGCGACCGCGCCTTCCAGACCTGTGCCGAAAACTGCTTCCGCGAGCACTTCAAGGACACCAAGCCCGTGCTGCTCGAACCGGTCATGAAGGTTGAGATCGAGTGCCCCGAGAATTTCCAAGGCCCCATCACCGGCGACCTTATCAGCCGCCGCGGCATGATCGTCAACACCGACATGCGTGACGGCGTCACCACGATTCTCGCCGAAGTGCCCCTCGCCGAAACCTTCGGCTACGCCACCGACATCCGCAGCATGTCCCAAGGCCAAGGCACGTTCACCATGGAACTAGCGGGCTACAAAAAGGTCCCCGCCAGCGTTCAAGAAGAAATCATCGCCGAGAAGAAAAAGAACCAACTTGTCGGCGCGAAGTAGTCCGTAGTAGGCACACTCCGTGGGCCGTTCCGGACTGGAAGGGCGAGGCTCCTGCCGAGCCTTCCTGTAGGGAACGCCCTCTGTGGCGTTCCTTGCTCGTGGGGTAGGGCTTCTGGACTGCCCAGTTTTGAACGACACGATCAACCAACACCGCGTCCTCTGGCCGCGGTGTTGTCGTTTCAGAACAACCGGTTATAGCCGTTCAGCGCCGCCACCCGATACGCTTCTGCCATCGTCGGATAGTTGAACGTGGTGTTGATGAAATACATCAGCGTATTGTTCGGCGCGGGCTGCGAGATGATGGCCTGGCCGATGTGAATGATCTCGCTGGCGTTGGCGCCAAAGCAGTGGACGCTGAGCACTTCGAGCGTTTCGCGGTGAAATAAGATTTTGAGCATTCCGACGGTCTGCCCGGTGATTTGGGCGCGGGCCAGACTACGGAACTGAGCATGACCGACTTCATACGGAACGCCCGCGGCCGTTAGCTCGCGCTCCGTGGGACCAATCGAGCTGATTTCCGGACTCGTATAAATGCCCGTCGGAATGTCCTTAGCAATGAGTGCCGCGCATTTGTCGCCCAAAATGTGCAAACCAGCGGCGCGACCTTGCATATACGCCGCGCTGGCCAGCGCCGGAAAGCCGATCACATCGCCAACGGCGTAGATATGCGGCACGCTCGTGCGATATGCCTCATCGACGTGAATTTGCCCGCGGCTATCGACTTCGATGCCCGTTTTATCGAGGCCGAGATCGTCCGTGTTTCCGGTCCGACCATTAGCCCACAGCAAAATATCGGTTTTCAGCTTTTTCCCACTCTTGAGCGACAGGATCACGCCATCATCGACGCCTTCGATCTTCTCATACTGCTCGTTGTGGCGGATGAGCGCGCCCTTTTCGCGGAGGTGATAGCTGAGTGCATCACAAATTTCGTCGTCCAGAAATTCGAGCAACTGCCCGCGCGTGTTGACGAGATTAAGCTTGCAGCCGAGGTTGCGAAACATCGAAGCATATTCGCAGCCGACAACGCCGGCGCCATAGATCGAAATCGACCACGGCGTGAAGCCCAGGCTAAGGATTGTGTCGCTATCGAAAATCCGCGGATGGCTGAAATCAACATCCGCCGGCCGATACGGCCGAGCGCCAACGGCGATCACGAAATTCTCCGCGGTCAGCCGCTCGTGCGCTCCCTTCGCCTCACCGACTTCAACGGTGTGGGGATCGGCGAATCGCGCCTGGCCCGTATACAGCGGAATGCGGTTCTTCTCATAAAAGCCCCGCCGCATATCCTCCTGCTGCCGAATGACCGACTCGGCCGATTTGCGGAGTTCCTGGAATTCAAACTCGGCCGACAGTCCCGCCTCCCGAAACAGCCGATTCGTATTGGCTTCCAGCATTTTGAAGATCGCGAACCGCAGCGCCTTGCTCGGAATCGTGCCGTAGTGCGTACACCCGCCGCCAATCCGCTCAAACCGTTCCACCACCGCGACTTTCTTCCCATGCTTTCCCGCTTGCATAGCCGCCCCTTCGCCCCCCGGGCCGGTGCCGATCACGATCACATCGTACTGGTAAGCTCCCATGTGGCGTCCTTGAGAATGCGGGCCCAAATTCGAGTGCGGGCAATCACGAGCCGCAGACACAAATCATATCGCGACGCAGGAAGCCACAGAATGGCCGGTTTCCTGCCTCGGCGACCACGCGCGAAAGCCGCTCGCTATTCGCCCGGCGACGATCAGGAATAATCTCGAGCTTCTAGAACGAGTAGAGAATGTTGGCTCGCGATTGAATGGGTCGCCTTGGTAGATCTGCAAGGAGTTGACCCAGCTCTTAGACGTTTTGCCCGTTAAAGCCCAGAGCGATGTCGAACAAGCGCGAATCCGAATAGGTGTAGTTGCCCGTGGCGCTCCAGCGCTCGGTGATGTTGCCGAGGAGGTTGATTTCCGCGTCGCTGCTGCGGACTTCGCCAACCTAACCAGGAAGGCGGCTCCGGTGTTGAACTCGTCGTTGCGGCGAGAGATGTCGTACAAGGCCGCATTGAGCGAGAGATTGTCCAGCAGCTGGGCGGGAAGTTCAAGAAAACGAAAGCTTAAAAAGGCACCGGTTCCGCTGGTTCCCAGATCGGCGGCAGCTCGACATAAAATCCCTCGCTCCTCGACGCACCAACCTGGCTACCTAGATCCGCCCACTCGTTGCCGATGCTGCCGTTACCTCGCCGCATGGAAAAAGTCACATCGGTATGCCCTGGCACCGAAAAAAACCGATCCGCCAAAAACAGCCGCATGCGTCAGCACGCTAATCGCATACGAGATCGTCGCGCGCGACGATTCCGCCTGCAAGCCGAAACAAATGCGCAGCAGCGGGGCAACTCGACGGGTCAAAAAGAAGTCAACACGGTCCTCTCTTAGAGACCAATTTTTGGACGAGCGTTAGATAATCCTTTCGTTTTGTTGGATTTTCAACATCTGCGGGGAGTAAATTCCCATAACGCCCGCTACAATGGGCGCTTTGATTCGCCCGGGTTTCGCTCGCTTGGGGGTGGCCGACTCCCGGATCGCTGCTGGGGGCCCGCTGTTACGATGAAGGACGTATTGTCATCGAAGGAATGCGCCGAGCGGCTGAAGGCCCTCGCCGACGAGGATCGGCTGAAGATTGTGCAGGTCTTGCGGGCCGGACCAAAAAACGTTGGCCAAATCTCGGCCGAATTGCAGCAAGACATAACGAACGTCTCGCACCATCTACAGATTCTAAAGCGGGAGGAGATTGTCCAGACGGAGAAGCAAGGGCGATTCGTGGTCTATCGCTTGCACCCCGATGTATTCGCGGAGACGCGCCCGCGGGCCGACCGCAACTCGACCAGCGATTGCCTGGATCTTGGCTGCTGCAAGCTGGAGTTACCGAAATAAAGGCCACCGGGCCAAGCTCGCCCCGCAGAAAAACACAGGTTACCCCAGAAAATGACCCCAAGGGGACTAGCCGACGTTCAAAAAGCCAAGGCAAATCAACAGAAGTCTCCCCAATGGGAGGCTCCAAGGGAGCCTTCTGCCGCTGAGTGGGCCAAGTTGCCGGCAACCGTCCGGGCTTTCTTAGCGGCCATGATTAAGGCGACTCGTGGCAAAAAGCGCGGCAAGTAGCCGGCCCCGGCTTCCCTTGTGCCGGCATCGGAGCGAAGCTTCCGGCAAAGGGGCTGCGCTATGCCGGCATCATGTATCGTCTGCGGTCAACCGAAAACCTGGCAGAGCCATTGATTGACGGTATCTGCGTCGATTGTGTCCGCAAGAAGGCGGGCATTGGGCCGCGAAAGAATCGCCCGCTGGCCCCTAAGAAGCCGGCTCTGGTCAAAGGCGACCCGCTGGCCAATTCAGTCATGGAGGCCCTTGGCATCGACGATGCGCCCCGGCAAGTGATGGCAGAGCCGGCCCCGGCTAAGGTCGTACCGTTTCGGCCGCGAGAATACCCGGCCCTGCGGACAATCAGCAGAATTTACCGCATCGCAGCCGTATTGGTTGGCGTCTTTTTCGGCATCGCTGAGGTAATTGTGATTGTCGGCTTCGTCGCCGCATAACCGACGGCGAGGCCATTGAAAAACTGCTGCCATCGTTTTTGTTTTCTCAGCTCATTGTCGCGGCCTCTTGCGGCTCGGCAATGTTGACCTTTGTGGCCATCGCTGAGGCCATCCGGCTAGGGCTGGATATTCAAAACAACACGCACGCGGCAGCCCATTTCAGCGAGCAGACGGCGCATTTGTCGCGGGGCTAGGGCAATGGCGGTTAGACTGGCGTCGAGCGACGGATTGTTTTTTCCGTCGCCAATGCAACTGTTCGGCAGGAACGCAGGTCACGCGGAGGAAAGTAAGACCATGCACGATCCCATTGTCTTGCTCAAGGCGGCGATGCTTATTCCGCCCGGATTTGTGGGAGCGATGACTGGCCTTGTCGCTCGTGAATTCGGTCCGATAAAAACCGGCTGGGATATCCTGGGAATTGGTCTGTATTTGGTAGTGATGTACGTCCTGCTGATTGCTGCGCTCGCATGGATGAGAACGAGACGCGGGCGGTTTTTCGGTCACTCGTGGACAACGTGGCTAGTGCTGGCTTTCGTGTCTTACGCTGTGGGCATGGCTGCGGCGTTGATGCTTTAGTCGCATAGACTTTCAATTGCAGAATTCCGCTGGCGGCTCGATTTGGCGGGCGGGTAAGATAAGAGGGATGAAAACTCCATTCTTTGGTTTGCTTGCGATTTCGTTGGTTTCGGGGGTTTTGTGGGTGCGGCCCGCAGCCGCTCAAGAGGTGCGCCTTGGACGGCTAACTGATGACGAGCGGCAGCAGCAGCAAGCCGCATTGAATGCACTTGAGACGCTAGGTGCAAAAGTCTCTGGCAAAAGCCTGGAGGCAACGACGATTGAGATTGGCGGCGAGTTTCGCGGAGAAGTTCGCGATTTGGAACAACTCAAAAAGGTACTTGCGCCTGCGGTGCTGATTTTCAGCAATGAGCGGGCTTCCGATGATTGGATGAGGATGGCCTCACAAGTCGTGAACCTTCGGGAACTACATCTTTATAAGGTGAAAATTACTGACGAGGGTTTTTCGCACCTCGCTGGGCATTCAAAGCTGGAAGTGGTCGGTCTCTATTACACAAGCAACACCGACAGGGCTTTAATACCTTTACAGACCTTGCCGCAGCTAGAGCAAGTCAAGCTTTACGGCACGCAGGCGACGCCCAACGGGGTGGACCAATTCCGAAATCAAGCAACCAAAGTCACAGTCGATTATCGACGCGGCGCGTTTTTGGGCTTGGGTCTGGTCGATAAGGGATACAACCCTGCTATTGCAGTCGTTCACATTGATTCACCGGCCGCCAATTCTGGGCTATCGCGAGATGATGTGCTGATCCGTTGTGATAGCAAAATTATCGGTTCGTGTTCGGAACTAATAGAAATAGTCTCGCAACATGAAGTCGGCGATACAATTGACCTGGAAGTCGCACGCCACGTCGCGGACACACCCTCAGTTCAAACGATTGCCAGGAAGATCAAGCTTGGTCCGTTTCCGCTGGCATCTGCTGTACAAAACCGGCGTCCTTAAGAAAGTCGAATGCGTTACCGCCTCCGCACGCTGCTGATACCGAACAATGCCTCTAAACAAAAAAATGCCCACTGAAGAAACAATCCCAGTTGGATTCGCAGAAGCGATGAGGCAGGTAGCCGAGCTAATTGAAGCCGGTGATGAAACGACAAGGATTAAATCCGACGACTTGCTGCAAATCGGAGATGTTGTAGGCGGACTATATAACCCCGCCGAATGCGGCTTCGGTTTCTGCATGTGCTTGCGCAGGCATGAGGACGATCACGAACCGATTAGCGATGACCGTGGACGGTTGAATGGTGCTATTACTTGACTCCAGACCAAATAGCTGGCATTGCGGTAGGTAAAATCACCAGGCTGCCGATGTGGCGTTGTTCGGACACAGATTGCGGACGGCGCTGGAGCGAGCCAGATGGTTACTGCCCGCGATGCGATTTTCCGCCCTAAGACGCCCTATGTTCCGCTTCAAACTCCGCACGCTGCTGATCGTTTTGGCGATTGGGCCCGCAGTGTTGGCGGTTGTAGTGTCCCTTTGCCAATTGGCCTATTACAGACTCAATCGCAACTGGCCAGCCGACGAGACAATTCGGCCGATTGAGCAATACGTGCCTGCCGTAGGCGGCGGTAGTGGCGTGGCGTTTCCTGAAGAGTAGCCCATGTTCCGCTTCACGATCCGAGACTTGCTGTGGTTGATGGTGGTGGTGGGGTTGGCGTGTGGGTGGTACTTGCAGTGCGGCAAAACATCGCTGGTGCGCGGCTACGCTGAAGTGCTGCGGCATAATTTGAAAGAGGCCAGGTACATATACGGCCCAATGACTCCGCCTGCGAATCCACCACCAAGAGTTGTTACGCCCGCCCCGGTCATAGATTGGAATCTGGCGGATGCCCCAATTCGGTAGACCCACTTATTCACCCATTACCCCCGGCCGATATGCTGAACACGCGGCCACTTAGCCGCCTACCTGCTGCCCGGATAGCTCAGCCCGCAACGAATTAGCTGCACATAATCCGCAGGGCGACATATATCGAAAAACCTAACGCGTAAACGATGGCGATTGTGCAGACCACGAATCGCCCCATGCTAACAGCCAAATCGTCATTTACTACGTCGCTAGGAACTTTTAGTTTTGATTCGGGCGACTCGTAGGGGTTTTGGTCCATGCCCTATTCTCTAAAAGAATGCAGGGCATGCCAGGTCCAGACCGCGATCCATAACGCAACCGCCTCAAATGTTCCCAATATGAACAACGCTCGCGGCGTGAAACGCCGATGCCTAGCATAGAGCAGGGCAGAAAGTATTGGCGGAATTAGCGGTGACGATAAAGCGCCGACAACGAACGTGCCCATCACGATCACAAATAGAATGTCGCCAACGTCCATGCCCCTGATTCTAACCACCAGCGCACGAAAAAGCCCCACCATTGCTGACGGGGCCGGGTTGATTGGGGCTGCCTCTACCGACGGCTATAGTGCCTTGAGAAGCGCAATCGCATTTTCGTGGCTGCCAGCGACTTCTAATAGATGCTTTGCCGCCTTGATTGCATCGACCCACATTGCGGCAGACGAAAGCGTTTCAGTTTTGGGAGCTGCCGCAGCTTTGCGACCAGCTCGCCTGCGTTTGGCGATGTTCATTTTGGTCTTAATCATGTAAATCTGATTAGTGCCAACTGAATGCCCAAACTGCTTCTTAACCTCGGCGGCAATCTCAGTTGCCTTTGCAGTGGGCATTGTCTTTGCCACGGTGCGAATTGCCAAACTTTTATTGTTTTTCGGGTCGTTACGGTCCCCACTGAACGTGCTTGCCTTCTTCGCCATTCCGTTACCTTTGATTCTTTGAGTATGTCGCATAACGCATTGCACCATAGTTGCACTATGCAAAACGGTCAATGCGCTATCAGCACGAGGCGAGGTTACCGCCCGCCGCGGTGCTCGGCCCGACACGAATGCGGTGCAAATGATCGACGAGTAGCAAACAAACCGGGCCAGAATGCGGAAAGTCGTGCGCCGTGGTCGTGATGCTTTTTGCCTACCCAAACTAAAAAACGGTGCGCGGTAATTAGGCAGTCATTCTAGCCGATATGATTCGGCTGGCCGGATTTCTTGGCGCGCCTACTCCTAGACACATACCACAAGTAAAAGTAGGCGACGTAAAGCGTGAACATCGCCCCGATAACCCACGACACAGGGATGAGCACGAACTCGGCCGGCGGATTGGGATACGGTACGACGACGTAGCCGCGACTCAGAGCCTTTGTGAAGTATTCCCAGAACATGCTCCTAATTTTTAACCAACAGCCCACGAAAAAGCCCCGCCAATGCTGACGGGGCCGGGTTGATGACGTGATTTGCGGCGAGCGGCTAGGCGGGTGACGCCGCGACGGCCGCCGGCTTTGCGGCCTGCGCTCCGGCAGAATCGCATTCTTTGTCGCCATCTTTTGCCGAGGCGCGCAACGCCTTGCCGGCGGCACGTGATATTTTGCGACGCGCCTCGTCGGCTTTTTCGCCTTCCATTACTTCGCGCTTAATAACTTCGCTGACGAGTACAGCGCTGATTTGCTCCGTTTCTATTTTCACTTCCGGCGACACGCGGCGCAATTCGCGACGAATAACGTCAAGCACTGGGTCGGAAAGAACAGCCGCCCCGATGAAGAATCGGCTAAGCGCTTGCTTTTGTTCGGCGTATTCGCCAAGCACTGACTTCTGCCAACCTTCTTTGCACCACAAATACAGCAATTGAATATCATCTTGGGATTTTGGATTGAGCGTACAAAAGTCGATGTCGATAACTAGCTCTTGGCCTATTGGCTTCTCAAAAATGACTTTGTAAACGCGCCATGTAACGCCGTTTGTCAGCAAAACCCAATCGACACCCTGATTCGCGGCATAATCCACGGCTTGCTTGACGTGCGCATCTTTCAACTCAAGCCCGATGGCCTTAACCTCGATTAGCGTTTGCAACGTCCCGTCGATCTTCGTTGCTAAATCGCAAAACGTCCCTTTGATCGCATGCTCCGACGTGATTTCCGAATACTTGTCGTATCCAAAAATTTCGGCGAGCATGTCGGTGATAATCGTCACCGTGTCAGATTCACCAACGTCGCGGGCTTTTGCCGCCGACAGAATTGGCTGGAAGCGTTTGATGCCAGTCACGAGCCGGTCGCCGACTTTCTTCGGAATCGCGGGCATAGGGGGATGGCTCCGAGATTTGGGGGGAGAGAATCGCCGCCGATAGTTTGTCGAGCGACGGCTCAAAAATCAACTAAGCACGTAAAAAAGCCTCGGCATTCCTAATGGGCCGGGTTGATCGACGTTGAGGCAACCGGTCAGGCAAAGAGGCCCACGTCGCTGGACAGCCGGACCGTAGATGAATGTTCAGGTGCAAATTACGGTCATGCGTGATTAAGTGTTGCTGTTAGGGCTGCTGGATCGTGTGCAAAAACCATCGCCATGCCGGAACTGACAACGCCAACGCAAGACTTTCGATCGCGACGACAATCAAGATGGTCCGTAATGAGAATTTACGGCGAGTGACAAGGTAAATAATTGGGGCGGTTACTGGACCGATCAGAACCGCTGCCCAGATTAGAACGACAGCCCCAAGCATCACGTAAAATACGATGTATCTAAATGGGCTCAAATTTACTATTCCTCATCCGCCAGCGTATCCAAGAAGTCTTCCCATCGATTCGGCTTTGGTGGATTATAACCCGCCGTGCGCTCAACTAGTTCCTCTACGGTCCAGCGATTCGAGGCGATTCCGGCCGCCACCGCTGGCGTCGTGCTGATTCGATGCGCACCAATCATTGTGCAATTGAGTTACGCGCATCGCAGCAATGATGATGAGCCATGACGACATGACGCAGCCTCGCTGGTGTCCGGCCGGTGGGGGGGGGCATCAAATCTCTACAAATTTCCCCTCCTGACCGTCACTGATTTCTCCAATATTTTTCGGCATAAATCGCAGGGGTGCATTTTGCCATTAGCGGCGTGGCCGGACATGCTCAGGCAGACTTGATTGCTGCCGCTGACCTTTTGGCGCGGGGACGCCAGAATGTGCGGCATCACTGCGACTGCCATCGGGTAATGTCGCAGATTCAGCCTGCGGCCCAGCCGCCAACCATGGGCTAGTTAACCCTCTCCACGTTTGGAGGTCACCTGATCGGATACCTCGTTTTCGATTCTCGCCGTTGCGGGCTATTTGCTCCCAATACGCCTTGTCATGTGCCATTTGTTCATCGTTGTGCGGCGATGGCGACTTACAACCAGCGGCCTTGCCAGGATACCAATGCGGGTCAGTTTTTGGATTTTTGTCTGGCCAGTTTACTGTCTGCTCAAGCGGCAGCATGTCGATGCAATGTGGCTCAGTATCAATATAAAGCCATTTTTGTTTCGGCTTCCTTTTGGCCTGAGCTTTGTGCTTGACTTGCTGTTCCTTTTTAAGCTTCTTTCTACGAAGCAATTTACGCGCGCCGTACAGCCGTCTTACGTCTATCGTGGTCAGAGTAAGAGCAAGTGGTCGTTAGAACCATCACTTACTCGCTTATGTAAAGAACTCGGTTACGACGAAAAACAGGCGATACGTGTTGAGAATAGAGCGCTACGTCACTTTAAGTCTCGTGCTCACCTACATCTGGTAAGAGACCTTCAAAACAAGGATTTGGTTGCTTGGTGGTCGGAAATGCAGCACTACCGCGCTCCAACGCGCGTTCTAGATTGGACGTCGTCGCCACTCGTCGCTCTGTATTTCGCTGTCAATGAGTCATGGGAAGAGGATGGAGCTATTTGGTCGTTTCACGTTAACTCGCTTGTTGAACGGTCAGTGCCAGACGAAGTAGCTGACAATGTGGATTTCATGATTAACTTTGAGTCTGAAAAGTTTTTCTGCCCGCCAGAAGGCCACTTATCTGCAAGTAAGCCGTTGCTTTTATTCGCTCAACAAAGCCGCCTCAACGAAAGAATGGTGGCTCAGCAGGGAAGTTTTACCGTGTCGCAAAACGTGTTGGCTGACCATGCCGATGAAATTGAAAGAATAATGCCTCAATACCAAGATTTGGAAGGCAATAAGAAATCAGTTTATAGATCAAAATGGATCATAGAAAAAACAGTCAAGAGAATGTTTTTGAAACGACTCCACTCGATGAACGTAACCGCTGCGACGCTATTCCCCGGCATTGATGGATTAGGTAATGAGTTGGCGGAATTAGTGCGTTTATCAAAGTAGCTGTCGCATTTAGCGTAAAGCCGAAACGCAAACGGCAACTGTCCCCGGTCCAGCGTGAGCGGTTGGCCAAGTATGCGTTTAAGCCCGCACAAAACCGGGGGTCTACAAGCGTCGGGGCGACTTTATTGGCCCCGGACGTGTCTTTGGCCGCGTAGGCAAAAATCGTTTGATTTTGGGGGCTGGGGCGCTCAGAGATTGATTAGGCGGTAGAACATCGGCACCCACCATTGCAATGCCGGACTACCGCCCAGCATAGCGCTGCTGACCGTCAGCAAAATAAGTAGGGCTATGGCGCAATAGTGAAGCCAATCGCGGCGGACGCCCCTGTACAGGTCGATACCTATCGCGACGCAAGCGGCTACCGATGCCAATTGAGTTGTAGTTTCCCAAGCGACAAGCAGCACTTCACTGGGGTAGTCATGTCCAAACGATATTTCAACAGCGCACCAGGCGAAACCGGTAAAGAGCCAACCAAGCATGAAAATTGAATAGGCGCGCCAGCGGTAATCTTGCCCACGCAAGCCTCGCATATTCGCGACGAATGAGCCGAAAAAGGCCGTCATGAACACGCCGTCAGAGATTGCGTCGAATAGAACCGTGGTATCGCTAAACCAGAAGACCGAGAAGATCTCACGCCAAGCGCCGGTAACTAACGTGAGCAACGCATACGGACCAATGGCGACAAAGAACCAATGGCCGGGTTGCATTTCGTAGCCACTCGCGCGCTGGCGCGTAACTGCGATCAAACCGAAAAATGCGGTTCCAAGTGCCAAATGGGTGATTAGCAATGGCAGGACATTCTGCCACGTTGCGGCGGCTAGTCCCGACTCTGTGACCGCGTTGCGTAACTCTGGCGCGCCTAGCACAAATGACAAGCCGACACACAAAGTTAGAATCAGCAAGTCGCTGATTTGCAGCGGCGGAAATCTATTGGCCTTTGAATCGTCGCCGTCCATCTTTCAGATTCTAACCGCAGCCCCGCCCCTCGCGGGCTGCATTTTCTATTGAGGTAAAAGCATGAACAACTATGCGGAAGGTACGTGTCCCGTACCAGCTCGCGGCAATCCCCACGCGACAGACGAGCAACTAACCAAAGAGCAGCAAGACAAAGAGCGCTGGCAACGGTTTGTTGCCGGCAAAGATTTATTCGGTACAAAACCGACAGCGGCAGGTAAGCCGAAGGCGTGAAAGATAGTTGCGGTCGGCGGTGTGAGCCTATTGCATCATTGACGACAAGTGCGATACCAGACCGAGCAGCCATTTCCAAGTCAGACTTCCAGCACTCAAAATATAGCTAAACGACCGTAAGGTAATTGGGATTAGTGCGACGTAATGAAGCCAGTCGCGTTTAGTGTTTTTGTAGAAGTCAACGGCGACAGCGGCGTAAGCCGTCACAGCGACGAGTTGATATGCAATTGTTCGCAACGCGATTAAAGCTTGAGCGGCCGCGATATCATTTCCCCAAGTCCCAAGTGCTCGGCCTAAAGCCCATATGCACATTGCGATCACGAGCAGCATCGCCAAATGCAAAAACGAAAGACTGAATCGCCAATGAAAGTCAGTTGCGGCCAACGCGCGAGCTGATAGCACGAGCGAGACGCCAACGCCTATCGCAATTAAAACGTCAATGAGCATCCCGACGCTCGTCGCATTTGGGGACGATAGTGGCGGTCTAATTGTGGCAGCAATCAGCGAGAACACAGACATTGGCCCGGCGACGGTGAAGTACAAGTGGCCGGGCGACAGCGCCTTGAGCCGCTTGTTGACTCTCTCACAGCTCAACACCAGCATACGCGGCATGCGTTGCCAACGCTTGGCCTGGATGGCTACCTTGCCGCGTTCAGATTGGCTGCCCGTCAATGCGATTACGACAAAGCAGAGCCCGTCATTCGGGCCATAGCCGCAGAGCGAGAACACAGCGGCGAGAAAATGGCGCTAGTGCGGAAGCTGGTAGACGCGTTGGCTTTGTTGTTGAGCGAGCCGGCAACGGTTGGCGGGGGAAACTAATGAGCCCCGACTACACCGCGCCAGGCATCCAGCTCTATCACGCTGACTGCCGCGACGTGCTGCCATCGCTGCCGCCCGTCGATGCCGTGATTGCAGACCCGCCGTATGGCATCGCTCACGATACCAATTACAGCCGCTTCACTGGCGGCAAAAACCCGTCGCGAGACTTTGGCAAAGCGATTGCCGGTGACGATGGCCCTTTTGACCCGTCGCCTTGGCTGACGTTTCCGAAGGTTGTTTTGTTCGGTGCCAATTGCTTTAGCGACCGCCTGCCGCTTGGCTCCTGGCTCGTTTGGCTGAAACGCCGCGATAACCAACTCGGCACGTTCATGAGCGACGCGGAGGTTGCCTACATGAAAGGCGGCCACGGCGTTTACGTTTTCCGGCACGTTTGGAACGGCTTTGACCGCCAGAGCGAGGCCCGCCAAAAGACCCTTCATCCGACACAAAAGCCTGTCGCGCTCATGCGGTGGGTTATCGAACGGCTGAAACTAAAACCCGGCTCAACAATTCTTGACCCCTTTATGGGTTCGGCCCCGGTTGGCCTCGCTGCCGTGGAAGCGGGTCATAACTACATCGGAATCGAACGCGAGGCAGACCATTTCGCAACTGCTGTCCAGCGCTTTGAAGATCGCGCAACGCCGTTACTTGCCTCTGCGCCGTCCGCTGACGAAACCCCCACAGCTCTAGCCCTTTAATCGGAGATCCAATGGAAACGACAGAACGAAAATTAATCCGTCGGCCGGATGCGGCCAAGATTCTTGGCGATATGCCAATCAGCACGCTGGAAAAACTGAAAGAGATTCCCGTCGTCAAAATCGGGGCAGCCGTCTATTACGACACGGCCGATTTATGGGCCTGGATTGAAAGCAAAAAAACCCCGGCTTTAGCTTCCAATTGAAAAGCAACGGAGCGATACTCCGAAGCCGAAAAGGAGCCCAAAATGGCAAGTCTGCTAACACATAGTCACGGCTCGAAAGCCGGCGCAAAGTACATTCGATTTTTCCGCAACGGCAAGCGGGAAATGATTTATCTCGGCAAAGTACCTGACCGCTTCGGCGATACGGTTTTGCGTCACGTCGAAGACTTGATTTCGGCCAAAGCTGGCGGCATGGCCCCCGCCCCGGCAACCGCCAAATGGTTGACGACCATTGACGCGGCGCTGTCGAAAAAGCTGGTTGACGCCGACTTAATCGAGCAGCCTACCGATAACTCGGCGGCTGCAACGAGGCTCGACGGCTTTATCAGCGACTATATAAAGACGCTCAACATAAAAGCCGGTACGCGGTTTAACTTGGATTTAGCCCGCCGCAACTTGGTTGAGTTTTTCGGTGACGACAAACTGCTAAAGAGCGTTACGCCAGCCGATGCCGACGAATTTCGCCGTTGGCTTGCCCGCCCGACAAAGAATGGCGGCAAGGGTCTGGACGTGAATACGGTCCGCCGTCGCTGCGGCCGAGCGAAACAGTTTTTTCGGGCGGCTGCTCGCAAAAAGCTGATTGCCGAAAGCCCCTTCGCGGATATGAAAGATTGCAAAGTCAGCGGTAACGCAGAGCGGTTTTATTTTGTGCCGCAGGCTGATGCTGAAAAAGTGCTTTTGGCCTGTCCCGATAACCAATGGCGTGCGCTGTTTGCCTTGTGCCGCTATGGCGGTCTCCGTTGCCCGTCAGAGCATACCGGCCTGCGGTGGTCTGATATTGATTGGGACAATAACCGGTTTACCGTCCGCAGTCCGAAAACCGAACATCACGAGGGGCACGAGTCTCGCGTGGTGCCGCTCTTTCCCGAGTTGCGCCCGCACCTAGAAGCAGCCCGTAATGAGGCCGCGAAGGACGCTGAGTACGTAATCACGATTCCGGCAGTAGTGCGTTCCCGTCGGTCAAAAGAGCCGGCAGCCAATCTCGGCACGCGAATGCAGAAAATCATAAAGCTGGCGGGTCTAAAAGTTTGGCCGAAGCTGTTTCACAATCTGAGGGCAACGCGGCAGACTGAGCTGACGCAAGCTGGGCATCCAGAGCGTGCCGTTTGCCAATGGCTTGGTAATTCGCAAGCTGTCGCCCGCGAGCATTACCTGCGCGTGACCGACGCCGACTTTGCCAAGGCAACCGGCCAATGGGAGCCTCCAGGGGAGCCACAAGCTGCACAGAATGGGAGGCTTAATGGGAGCACGCCTAGCGCTGCCGGCGATAGCCTACTCTTGCAAATCGTGCAAAAAGCCTTGGAAAATAGCGGTCCAGAGCAAGTAGCGGCAACTCTGGGCAAGGCGTTGCGAGAATATGAAATGACCCCAAGGGGACTCGAACCCCTGTCGCCGCCGTGAAAGGGCGGTGTCCTAACCGCTAGACGATGGGGCCAGCGGAACAATGCGGTATAGCGGCCTAGAGCCAAAATCGTCAAGTAGGGTTCGCCGCCGGGTCTCGGAATAGTTACCGGCTAGAGGGCGGCATTAGCGATAGTCTTCGCGGATGGGATGAAAGATGTCTAGAGCCTTTACGGGTGCGTCGCCGGCAACGGCGCTGTGGACGACGTGGCCGGGGATTCGCCACATGTCGCCGGGCTGGAGCGTTTTCGTTTCACCGCCAATTGTGAATGTGAGCTCGCCTTCCAGAAGCATGCCCATTTGCTCGTGCGGATGGCTGTGCGGTTCGACGACGGCTCGCGGCTGAAACTCGACCAGCGAGAGCATCATGTGATGGCCGGCGGCAGTGAAAATGTTGACCCCGGGGAAAATTTGGTGCTGCGAGGTGCCCTCGCGGGAGACGAAGTAAGTCATAGGAAAGAAGGTTTTAGGCTTTAGGTTTTGAAAGGAGCAGGAGCGTATCCTAAAGTCTAAAAACTAAAGTCTAAAGCCTATCTAAACCTTAGTTTCAGCCGTCATTTCCTGTCCAATTCGCAACAGCCGGTTGTATTTCGCCAGGCGTTCGGAGCGGGCAATGGAACCAATTTTGATGTAGTCGGCCGCGATCCCGACGGCGAAGTCGGCCAGGAAGTCGTCTTCGGTTTCGCCGCTGCGAGCGCTGGCGATAGTGGTGTAGGCACGATTTTTCGCCAGGGCGACCGTGCGAAAAGTTTCGGTGAGCGTCCCGATTTGATTTACTTTGATGAGGACGGCGTTGGCGACTTGCTCGTCGACGCCACGCTGCAGCAACTTTTCATTGGTGGCGAATAGATCGTCGCCGATGAGCTTAACTTTATTGCCAAGCCGGAAGGTGATTTCGCGCCAGCCGGGCCAGTCGGATTCGGCGAGCGGATCTTCAATCGTCGCAATCGGAAAATCGCGAGTCCAACCTTCGAGGCGGTCGATGAGTTGGCTGCTCGACAGCTTTGATCCCTTTTCCGTAGCCAGGAAATACCCGTCGCCCCGATACAAATGACTGGACGCGATGTCGAGGGCGATCGTGACGTCGTGGCCCGGCCTCAGGCCCGCCGCTTCAATTGCGCGGGTCACGAATTCGAGGGCTTCGCGGTTGGATTTAAGACGCGGTCCGTAACCGCCTTCATCGCCCACGAGGTAGCCTTCGTAGCCGGCGTCCGCGAGCAGCTTGCCGAGGCGACGATAAGCACGGACGATCCATTCGAGTTGCGTTGGATAATCGGGCGCGCCGCTCGGGATAATGAGCACATCCTGAAGATCAAGATTGCCGCCCGCGTGCTTCCCGCCCGAGATCATGTTCGTCATGGGTAGGGGCATATGCGGGATGTGCCCAGAAATCTCGGCAATATGGCGATAGAGTGGCAGTTCTCTCACCATAGCCGCGGCTCGGCAAACGGCCAGCGACACCGCGAGAATAGCGTTCGCGCCTAGCCGCGACTTTTGTGGTGTTTCGTCCAGATCAATTAGTCGTTGGTCGATAGCCGTTTGATCGGTCGGCTCCATGCCAGCGATTGCGGGGGCAATCTCATTCGTGATACTCGCAGCGGCTTTCCGCATGCCTAGACCGTCATAACGGCTGATGTCGCCATCGCGCAGCTCATAAGCTTCAGCGGCGCCCGTGCTGGCGCCACTCGGCACGCTGGCAATGCCCACTACCCCGCCATCCAATCGGACCTCCGCCTCGACCGTTGGCTTACCACGGCTGTCGAGAACCTCGCGGGCGAGAATGGCAATAATGTGTGGCACGAATCGATCGAAGTTGGATACTGTGTGGGATAAGTCGGCAAGGTCTAAAATATAGCTAATTGTGTCGTTTCGATTCGAGTGATTGCCAAGCGAGAGTTTCATGGGCCAGCGTCCGCCTGCCGTTTCCGCTGGATTGCTGATGTTCCGTGGCTCGGGCAACAATGTTGAATTGTTTTTGGTTCATCCGGGTGGGCCATTTTGGAGGAACAAAGACACCGGTGCCTGGTCCATTCCTAAGGGCCTGATCGATCCGGGCGAGGAGCCGCTGGCGGCTGCGCGGCGGGAATTCCTCGAAGAAACGGGAATCGAGCCGAGCGGCGATTTTCTTTCGCTGGGAACGATTCAACAAAAAGCCGGCAAGGTGGTCCACTGCTGGGCCTTCGCAGGGGACGCGGATGCCGATTCCATTAAGAGCAACATGGCTCGCCTGGAAATGCCGCGCGGATCGGGTCGCTGGATCGTAGTACCCGAAGTTGATCGGGCCGGCTGGTTCGGACCCACCGTCGCACGGGAGAAAATCAATCTGGCTCAGGCGGAGTTTATTGATCGGCTGCTGACACTGATCGCTTAAGCGGCAGGGCTCTGCGTTAGATCATGTCGTAAGACCACGGCTTTCGCATCTCACGGGCTAAATATCCATCAGCATCTTTGTCTCCCACGAATCGCTCCGCTGTCGGATCCCATTGGAGCTTGTGACCGAGCCGCAGCGCGATTACGCCCAGGTGGCAGACGCTGACCGAGCGGTGGCCAATTTCCGCGTCGCAGATGGGCTGCTCCCGGGTGCGGATGCAGTTGAAAAAGTTTTGCATGTGATTATCGCTGACATACAGCCGGTCGCTTGTGGCTGGTAGCGGCGTTGTGAGCAAGTCGGGATTGCTGGCTTCAATTCTGCCGCGAGTGACAAAAATCCAGCCGCCGTTACCTTCGAATTTGACGCCGTGTTGTTGACCGTTTGGGTCAACGACGGTTCCGTTCCAGGCGTTGGCCTTGGTGCTTTCGCAAATCAGCTTCACGCCATCCGCGTATTCATAATGGACGGCGTATTCACTGTAAGCCGTGAACCCTCCCGGGATCATTGTGACGAGGGGCTTAGCTTCGACGCTCGCTGGGCCGCTGCGGTCATGCCCGGTGCCCCATTGGGCGATGTCGAGATGGTGAGCACCCCAATCGGTCATCGTGCCGCCAGAATAGTCCCACCAGTAGCGAAAGGTGACGTGGGTCCGCTCTGGTACATAGTCGGCAGTCGGCGTTTGACCTTGCCACATGTCCCAGTTGAAGTTGCTAGGCACGGGCCTTGTCTCAAACGGCCCCTCACGGCGGCCGCTTGGCAACCAGACGTTTACCTGCGTCAACTTGCCGAGGCGACCGTTACGAACGAGCTCGCAAGCTAGGCGGAAATTTTTGTCGCTGCGTTGTTGGCTGCCGGTTTGCAAAATGCGTCTAGTCGCTTTGACCATTTGAACCAGCCGCTGGCCTTCGTTGATTGTTAGCGTGAGCGGTTTTTCGCTGTAGACGTCTTTGCCGGATTTAAGGGCAGCGAGATTGACGAGCGTGTGCCAATGGTCGGGGGTGCCGTTGACGATTACATCGATGTCTTTGCGTTCGAGCAGCTTGCGAAGGTCGCTAACCGTCTCGGCCATTGGCCACTGTTTTTTCGCTTCACCGAGGCGTGACTCGTCGACATCACAGAGGGCGATCAAATTGCCGTGCGTTGCCGCCTGGCCAGCGACGGCGCGGCCGCGGCCCCCGCAGCCGATAAGGGCGATTCCCGGTTTGTCATTCGGCGAGCCATTCTGCGACTGGGCTTCCTGGGCAGAAGAACGCTGCTCGCATTCTTTGAGAAACCACCCGGGAAGGACTTTCGCAGCGGCTATGGTCGCCGAGGATCGCAAAAACGAGCGGCGATTTGATTGGACAGGCGAAGTGAACATGATGGCCTCGATGAATCTGTCTTATAGCAACGGCTGTATTCTGGGCTTTAAGAAAATGAGGCACAACCGGCCGAAAAATGCCTGAAACTTGGGCAGCCGCGGCTGATGCACGCAGCAGCCATGCTGCGCGTCACAAAAAAAGTGTGAACCTCTAAAGGCGTGTTGCGGTCCCAACTCTTGATTGCACAACACGTTGCCGACGGTCAGTCCCCTGGGCGACGGCTGTGAGAGTGGCACGTGGCACGATGTGTGCATTCCGTTGCAATCACAATCGACGACAAGGAGCTGAAACGAATCTTTAAGCAAGATTCATTAAAAGCTCAAAGTCGTCGGTTCTGATTACTTGACTTAATCGTTGATGCATCAGTGGAGTTGCAGCTTGCCGGCCAGGCGTTTGGGCCGAGTCTCCTGCGACAGATCCACGCGTGCCTACGAGAATCGCCCGTTGCTGCCCGGCTGGCTTGAATCGTGAGGGAGGGAGAGGCCCTTGCGATTCTGTCCTGCCCGGGCGCACCGGGGCCAACGGAAACCCGGCTAACGACAGAAATGTTAGCTGGCGATCATAAATCTGTTCGTGATGCCCCCGCCATGGCCCGAGGGGTCGCTTTTCGAAGCGGCCTCTCGGGCTTTCTTTGTTCCCGGGGCTTTTCGCGCCCTAGCCGGATTCGGCTAAATCAGCGAAGATCGAACCCATGGCGGTGACTGCGATTGCGATTCACGGAGCAGCCGGGCGGATGGGCCGGCGGCTGATTGCGCTCGGCGCGGTTGATCCGGAGCTAAAAATCGTCGCGGCGGTCGATTCGCCGACCCATCCGGATTTGGGTAAAGACGCGGGAACACTGGCAGGCATCAATCCGCTGAATTTGCAGCTGACGGAACATTTTGGCGAGGCACATCCGGCGGCAGTGATCGATTTCTCGGTGCCGGCCGCGGCTGAAACCATTACCGCGGTCTGCGTGAAGCGGCAAATTCCATTGGTGATGGCGACGACGGGCCTCAACGACGAACAAAAAAAGCAGTTGAGTGATGCGGCCCTGAACATTCCGGTTGTTTGGTCGCCTAGCATGAGCATGACGGTTAATCTGGCAATGAAGCTGGTCGAACAGGCTGGCAAGACGCTGCGAGGAGCGTCGGGGGGCTGCGATGTGGAGATCATCGAGCGCCACCATCGCATGAAGGAAGATGCGCCGAGTGGGACGGCTTTGAAATTTGGCGATATCGTGGCCGGCGCGATGGGCCAAACGGTGCATCGGCATGGGCGTGAAGGACAAGTCGGGAAGCGGCCACCCAATGAGATCGGGTACCACGCGGTCCGCACCGGCGACAACCCCGGCGAACACACAATCGTATTCGGCTTGCTCGGCGAAACGCTCGAGGTCACTGTGAAGGCTTCGAATCGGGATTGCTACGCGATTGGCGCCCTCGCAGCCGCGAAATTCGTGGCGGGCAAGAAGCCGGGGCTCTATTCCATGTACGATGTTTTAGGTCTGTAAAAATGCCTTATTCCGCCACTCTGGAAACATTTGCCAGCCTTCAACCGGGCGACCGCGTGGAAGTCATCCACGAGATCAAAGTGGGTTTCCGGAATTGGAACGCGAAGACCATTGGCCACGTTGTCGCCAAGGACCGCCGCCGCCATTCGCTGCATTTCAATCGCAATTTCGACGACAAAGTCTACAGCGATGTTTTGATCCTGAAACGTGATGATGGCGAGTTGACGACCATTACAGTGGATGAGTTTTCCGAGATTAGGAAGGTATAGTGGAAGGTGAGAGGTTTGTAGGTGAGCGCTTGGATGGCAATTGCAATAGCCGTAGACATTTTCTAACACAAGCCGGTGGTGGCGCCGGTCTGCTGGCTCTGGCCAGTCTGTTGGCCGACGAAGGGTTGTTGAGCGGAGTAAGCGCCGCCGAATCCGCGGCTGGCTCAGCTTCCGATCCACGTCTGAATCCGCTCGCGCCAAAGAAAAGCCATTTTCCGGCCAAAGCCAAAAACGTCATTTGGCTGTTCATGAATGGCGGGCCGAGCCACGTTGACACGTGGCAGTACAAGCCGGCACTGGAAAAACGCGACGGCCACGAGCTGGAAGGCTTTGACAAGAATACGGGCTTCTTTACAGCGCAGGTCGGCCCAGTGATGAAATCGCCGTTCGCGTTCGCGCGCCATGGCGAAAGCGGGGCTTGGGTCAGCGAGATCTTTCCAGGAATGGCCAAGCATGTGGATGATATGGCGTTCATCCACTCCTGCTACACCGGCAGCAACAACCACTCGCCCGCGTTGTTCATGATGAACACGGGGACTACGCGAATGGGACATCCCAGCACCGGTTCCTGGGTTACATATGGCCTAGGCAGCGAAAGCCTGAATCTGCCGGCTTTTGTCGCGATGACCGATCCGCTTGGCCGCGGTTTACCCAAGGGTTATTCGCAGAACTGGAGCGCCGGCTTCTTGCCCAGCGTGTATCAGGGCACTTGGCTCAAGCCGCAAGGGGACCCGATTGACAATCTGTACCGGCCGAAGGACCAGAGCGAGTCGCAGCAGCGCGCCGCGCTGGATCTACTGGCAAAGCTCAACACACATCGACTAGACCAATCACCGCAGGAGCGAGAACTCGCGGCCAGAATTGAAAGTTTTGAACTTGCCTACCGCATGCAAATGGCGGCCCCAGAGGCGATCGACATCGACCGCGAGCCGGAGCATATCCACAAACTGTACGGCGTCGGCGAGAAGCGGTGCGATCATTTCGCGCGGCAGTGTCTCGTTGCCCGTCGGTTGGTCGAGCGTGGTGTTCGGTTTGTCCAGATTTATTCCGGCGGCATGGAAAACGAACGCAGTTGGGACGGCCACCAGAATATCAAAGCCAATCACTCGCAGTTTGCCGGTGAGACCGACCAACCAATCGCCGCTTTGCTCGCCGATCTAAAGCAGCGCGGCCTGTTAAGCAGTACCCTGGTAATCTGGGGAGGCGAATTTGGCCGCCTGCCGATTGTGCAAAAAGGCGGCACCGGCCGCGACCATAATCCGCATGCGTTTACCTATTGGCTTGCCGGCGGTGGCGTAAAGCCAGGCGTCGCTCATGGGGCTACGGATGAAATCGGCTTCAAGGCAGTTGAAGACCGCGTGCATGTGAACGATTTACATGCCACGATTTTGCATTTGCTGGGTCTCGATCATTTGCGGCTGACGTTCCGTTACAGCGGCCGAGACTTTCGGCTAACTGACGTCGCGGGCCGGATCGTGAACGAAGTCCTGACCTAATCTTCGTCAGCGGGTCGCGGTCGGCCGTGTCGCCGCGACGGGTGTTGGTTTTTTAGCGAGATCGAAATATCCGCTATACCGATTGCCGCCGAAATTTCCCTTGAAGCGTCCGTCGTCTGGACTAAAGCTGCCGCTCCAGATGTAATCCGCTCCGTCGATGTTAGCGTTACCTTGGACCTTGTCCGACGGGCCGGAAAACGGCACGGTGTAGTCAAAAGGCACGCCCTGCCATACTCCCCAGAATCGACCGGTCCATTTGTTCTCGCCCAGGTCCTTGACGGCACATGTCATTTTACCGTCGAGCTTCCGGTTCGTCGTGTGCCAGACGCCTTCATAAACGGCATCCTCGGCCGGTACGACCGAACAGAATGCAGCGCCCCAGCCAATCACCATGGCCGCGGTAAAAACGAGCGACTTCATTTTCTGGTTCCTTCCTCGGCGGCCCGCAGAGGCTTTTAAAATTGGCTCGCGGGCATCAGCGCATCGGCCGCATGCCGGTATAGCTGCTGCGCGAACTGGCATAAAGGCCAATCCACACGACAATGAGTGCGCCGACAATCGACATAATCCAGCCACCACCGTTGAAAGCCGCTTCCTCGGGGCGAAATCCGAACACATAGGAAATGAAACCGCCTAGCAGCGAGCCCACAATGCCTAGGATCATCGTCGCGAAGAATCCCATGGACTGGCGACCCGGATACAACATTCGCGCGATGAGGCCGATCACTAAACCAAACACCGCCCATGAAATCCAAACTCCAATCGCGTTCATGACAAACTCTCCTGTTTCGTTGACCGATATGTGATGGGGACAAAAGTCCGCGTCTTTCAATAGCCTGCGAAAGCAAAGCTCATGCCTAGTGCCCGACTGAGAACCATTACGGACCGAAAGAAACGCGCTATTCCCCTGAAAAAAGCCGGTCTCGCCTGATTTAACGGCCGCGCGGTAAGATGGGCTAATCGGCGGTCTTGCTGTCCGCCACCTGGAGTGCCCGGCATGGATGCTTGGACGTTCGCGTTATTCGCGGCAGCTGCTTTTTTGGCGGTCAGCGCGCTCGTGCGGCTGATGCTGGTTCGCCGCGACCGGCTGCTGGCCGAACTTTCGGCTCAGGCCAGGGAAGAACGACAGAAAAAGCTACAGGCGGAAGCCGAGCAAAAGAAGAAACAGAACAAGCAGGCCGCTTGAGCCGGCAATCGGTTCTGATCTGTTCCAGGCCTACACCATCGGTAACGGGTTAGCGAATAGATCACGACGGGCCGGGAGCTTATCCTACGAGACGCAATGACGAAACAACTTTATATCGAAACGGTCGGCTGCCAGATGAACGTTCTGGACAGCGAGATGGTCGTCGCCGACCTGCGAAAGCGGGGCTATGAACTCGCGCGCGACCTGGCGGCGGCGGACGTGATTCTTTTCAACACTTGCTCGGTACGCGAACAGGCCGAGAACAAAACCTATTCCGCGCTGGGAAGGTTGCGCACCTTCAAAAACCAGCACCCCGAAAAAATTATCGGCGTCATGGGCTGCATGGCCCAGAAAGACCAGCAGCTCGTGTTCAATCGAGCGCCTTACGTCGATCTCGTTGTCGGCCCAGGCCAACTCGCCCGCATCCCCGATCTAATCGACGATGTCGCCGCCGGCAAAGGCCAGCAAATGGCTGTCAGCCTGGGCCGCAAAGATGGGCCGATTGCGGAAATCAAACGCAGCCACGAGACGTTCGATCCGCTCCGGGATCCCACCATGCGGCCGACGCCGTTTCAGGCGTATTTGCGCATTCAAATTGGTTGCGACAAATTCTGCACCTATTGCATCGTGCCCATGACTCGCGGCCCCGAGCAGGGTCGTCCACCCGAGCAAATTATCGCCGAAGCCCGCGTGCTTGCCGATCAAGGCTGCAAGGAAATTACGCTCATTGGCCAGACCGTCAATAGCTACAAGCATACCAGCGGCGGCACAACCACGCGGCTGTCCGACTTACTGCACGCTTTGCACGAGATCGGCGGCATCAAACGTTTAAAATTCGTTACGAATTATCCGAAGGATATGACGGATGACTTGCTCGCTGCGGTTCGCGACTTGCCGAAATGCTCACCGTATTTGCATGTGCCCGCGCAAAGCGGCAGCAATGATGTACTGGCTCGGATGAAACGGGGCTATACGGTCGAAGACTATCGCGAGATGTTCGGTCGAATTAAGTCCACGATTCCAAACGCCGCTGTGACCAGCGACTTCATCGTGGGCTTCAGTGGCGAGACGGAAGATGATTTTCAGAAGACGTACGACCTCGTCGCGGAATGCCGTTTCAAAAATAGCTTTATTTTTAAATACAGTGAGCGGCCAGGGACGAAAGGCGCGGAGCTTTACGCCGACGATATTCCGTTTGAAGTCAAAAACCGCCGCAATAACGAGCTGCTGGAATTGCAAAATCGCATCAGCGAGCAGGATAGCCAGCGGTTCCTGGGGCAGCGCGTTGAGGTGCTTGTTGAAGGGGCCAGCGACCGAGCCAAATCGCGAGGCGAAGACGCCGGTGACCTTGTCCAACTCACCGGCCGCACGCACGACGATCGCATCGTTGTCTTCGACGGAAATCGGCGACTCATCGGCCAAGTCATCCCCGTCGCCATCTACGACGTCAGCCCGCACACCTTGTTCGGCGCGGTAGTCACGCAGGAAATCGGCTGCGATTCCAGCCTGCCACTCCAAATCGCATAGTCTTGGGCTGCGCCCAACATCATTTGTGCCCACCAAGCACGACCGCCCGAAACGCCCGACTCAAGTAATCATCGCTCGTTGGATGGCGCAGCAGGCGCATGATTTGAGGGCACAACTCGGTAACGGTCCAGACGCCGATCTCATCGCCCAAGCGGTTGTCTGTGCCGCGCCGATTCTGGCGAGGGTTCAAAATTGCGACGACGCGCTGAATTGGTTGCGGCCCCAACTGGAGACGTGGGAAAAAATCGCGCTCAACCATGCTGCGGTGCTCAGTACTCTGGACTTCCCACTCGCCGCTCCGTTGCAGTCGCACCATCTATTCGACGGATTCCTGCACCATTATTCGCGCAGGCAACGCAAGCACGGTGGTGTCTTCTTCACGCCCGAGCCAATCGCAGATTTCATCGTCGCGCAGATCGACCGCCTTCTTCGCGAGGAATGCGGATTTAGTGCCGGACTTGCCGACGACCGCGTAACCATTATTGACCCCGCCTGCGGCACGGGCGTTTTTTTGCTGGCGGTGATCAATTTCCTCCGAGCCAAGATGGGCAGCCAGGGAGTTGAAAGCCTCCTGCCTCGCTTGATCGGGATCGAGATCCTGCCTCCAGCGGCTTTCCTGGCGAAGCTGAATATTGCCTTGAGCCTTGCCAATGTTGACTATGACTTCCGCCGTGCCGGCCCAATCCTCGTCATCACCGCCGACGCTCTAACGCCTCACTTCCAATCTAAAATCCTAAACCCAGAATCCCAAATCTCCTTCCCCGTCCTCCTCGGCAATCCTCCCTTCTGCAGCCTCTCCACAAACGGCAATGAGTGGATCACACGGCTGGTCCGCGGCGACGACGAGATTCGTGGCTACGCCCGAGCCAATGGTCGTGAACTCGGCGAACGCAAAACCTGGCTCCACGACGATTACGTCAAATTTATTCGTCTGGCTCAGTGGCACATTGAAGAAGCTGGCCAAGGCCTAGTCGGCTTCGTCACCAACCACGGTTATCTGGATAATGCCACCTTCCGCCTCATGCGACACGAACTGCTTCGAGTTTTCCCTCATATCGAAATTCTCGATCTGCATGGAAACCGGAAGAAGCATGAAATTGCCCCCGACGGCAATAGGGATGAAAATGTCTTTGATCTGGATCAGGGTATTGCCATCAGTCTGCTTTGCAGACCCGTAACAGCGGCCCGAAGCGCGAGTGAGAGCGGAGCGACCTCGGTCATCCGTTATACAGACCTGTGGGGTTCGCGCGATCAAAAACTGAAGACGATCGGCGCGGCAACTGTCGCACCAGAGCAAAGCCGCTTACCCTCGTCTGCGCTGGGGCTTGGCGTGCTAACGCCTGAGCAGCCAGATTGGCGGTTCGTACCGGCTAATCCGGCGCCTCAATGCAAAAAATATGCCTCCGCCTGGTCTCTCGTCGATGCAATGCCAGTCAACACGACCGCTCCCGTCACGGCTCGCGATCATTTCGTCGTTGGCTTCACGCGCGAGGAACTCATCACCCGTATTGAAGCGTTCCGCAACTTAGACATTCCGGACGACGAAATCCGCGAGCGTTATTTTCACCGCACGCGCTCCGCCCGCTATCAAGCCGGCGATACTCGCGGCTGGAAGCTCGCGGCAGCCCGCCGAATTGTTGCGGATGATGACAACTGGCCAGATAAAATAATTCGCTGTCTGTATCGACCGTTTGATTGGCGATTCGTTTTTTGGCACCCCGCGATGATCGATTGGCCCCGGAACGAGGTAACCCAGCATCTGATAACTAAGAACCAAGAACCAAGAACCACGCATATCCAAAACCCCAAATCGAAATTCCTAAATCTCTGCCTCATCGCTCGCCGCCAGCAGCTTCCCACGCAGCCCTGCACTTTTTTTTGGATCAGCGACTGCTTGGCTCTCGACGGCGTCATCCGTAGCGACAATCGCGGCAGCGAATCGCTGTTTCCGCTCTACGTTGCTTGGCAGGCGAATTTTGCTCCGGCTTTCGTTGAACAGTTTGCAATCCTCACGAAGCGAACATGGTTATCCGTCGGCCGCGGTGATCTGGACACAACCTTCGGCCCCGAAGATCTGCTTGCCTATATCTACGCCCTGTTTCATTCGCCGAGCTATCGCAACAAGTACGCTCACGAACTCCGCTGGGACTTCCCTCGAATTCTGATGCCGAGGACGCACGAGCAATTCGTGCGAATGACTCGGTTCGGTCGCGAACTGATCGATAACCATCTTCTGCGTGTCCCAGAGGCAGCAATCGATGCCCCGCACTCTGCACCCCGCTCTCCGCAAACGCTCTCCTCTTTTCGAGCCGGCGGTTATCTGGCCCTGAAAAAGTGGCTGCAGCCGAAGCACCGTTCCGAGCGCGACCCCGATTATCGGCGGATCACCGCTGCAATTGAACGTACGATCGACATCATGGACCAAATAAATGCTTTAGATAGCTAGCGACTCTCAGCCCCCATACTTCGCGTCCCGCTGTGCCGCGACCCACATCAATCGTCCCAACAATCTCGCATAAATAATCAACACCGCCACGGTCGCTGCTGCTCCGACCGCCGTGAACGCCAAATTGTCTGCAGCCGCGGTGGCGATGGCCCCGGTTCCCAGCAGCGCCAACAGAACCGCATACATGTACGAAAAAACCCAGGCGTCGGCCGCGATCTTGAGGCTGCGCAGCGTGTATCCCGACAAGAACGCAAACACATTGTCCTCGATCAACATGGAGCAATAGAACATTGGAAACAGGACCAACATGCTGACCACGACCGGAGCGCCGATAGCGAACGCTGCAGCCAGCGGACTATCGAGACTGGCCGCGAGAGTCGCGGCGGCGATCAGGCCCCCGGGCACAGTTGAGGCAATCGCCGCGATAAGGACAACAAACGCCGGGGCGAACCAGCCGAAGACATTCCAATCGGGCCAGGTCGTTACGTCGTCGCCGCCATTGCCCGTCGCTTCGACAATGGCGTGAAACGCAGCCCCAAATGAGAACAGAAAAACGCCGGCGACAGGGATTCCCGCCCACAGGACGGCGAGCGCATACGCATAGCCTCCGCCGCCTGCGAGGATGAGCGTAATGGCCCACTTGAGCAATCCCGCGGCGACGGCCAGCAGGCCCGAAAAGATCAGCCACCTCAATAGCGTATCTGGGCGAAATAGAAATTCGACGATACCATAAACCAGAGGCGCTTTTTTCCAGGCGTCGCGATGGCGAGGATCGACGCCGTCGCCAAGGACGCCGTCATCGTAGCGGCCGTTATACATCTGGTCTTCGTCTTCGAACTCGGGCTGCGGCAACACGGTCCGCGGATCGCGGGCGGCTTCGGCGCGTTCGACCGGCGGCTCGAGAGTCAACTCGCCGTGATGCTCCTCCGCCTCCTCGCTTTGGTCTGCGGCTGGAGCCGCCACGAGCTTTTTCTTTCGCGGCGAGTCCCCCGGAACCGTCATTCGTTGTTCGATCGCTGCCGGATCGAGAGCCGATAGCACCTCGTACTCACCGCGTGCCGATTGCAGCGGCCGATATTTGGGCCGCTCCACAACCTCGCTCATACCGTAGTTTTCCGTCCCCTCCAACGTTGGCCCTTTCGCCTTCGCAATCCCTTCCTCTTTCGGCCCTATTACCAAATTCCGCGAATGGCAATCAGGACATTTCACCTCCTGGCCGATTTTCGCAATCTTCACATAGATCCGCGTACCGCAAAGGCTGCAAACCACCGCGACGTCCTTTGGTTTTTCTTTTGCCTTGGGCGGAGGCGGAGGCAGCAAGTTAGGATCGACGAGGTTGTCGGGCTTCTTTGGCTTCGAAGCAGCCTGTGCTGCAGGATTCGCGGTAGGCGATTGAGGATTTCGGATGGGCGGCGGCGGTGGCTGTGGAACGCCCGTCGCGGCCTTGTGTCCTTCGACCGCCGCCCTTTGTCCTTCGGCTGCCAGCTGTTTCCTAGTGCCGGGCAGCGGACTTTGGGCTTTGGGCTTTGGACTTTCCGCTATCGCGGTGGCGGCAGCGGCTTCCCCAAGCCGAAATGGTTTCCCGCACTTGGGGCAATTCACCGCCGATCCAGCAGCCAGCGCGGGCGTTTTAATGAGTCCCTGGCAGTGCGGGCAGGCGATTTTTCCCGGTGGGGGAGCAGTTGGCATAGTCCCGATTCTAACACCCCCGGCCCATGTATTCGCACAAATGACGAATGACAACTGACAAATGACGGCTTACAATCAGGACTCACACCGGACGGCAGCTACCATGTCGCTTCTGCTATCTTCCCGCCGTTCGTTTCTCGCCCAAGCCGGCGGCGGCTTTGGTGCATTAGCTCTCGCGTCATTGCTTGGCGAGGACAAATTACAGGCGGCGGACTCGCAGTCAGGCGATCGTTCCAGACCACCGCATTTCACCCCGCGCGTCAAGCGCGTGATCTGGCTCTTTATGCATGGAGGGCCGAGCCACGTCGATTTGTTTGATCCGAAGCCGGATTTGGTCAAATTGGCCGGTCAGCCATTGCCGGAATCGTTCGGCATGGTGATGACTCGCCGCAAGGTGGCCGAAAATCCGCTGCTGCCGCCGATTAAGCCTTTGCGGCCGCGCGGCGAATCGGGCCTGGAAGTCAGCGATTTCCTGCCGGAGATTGCCAAGCACGCTGACGAGCTCTGCGTGATCCGCAGCCTCAATGGCGACAGTGTGAATCATCCCCAGTCGGTGTATCAGATGAACACCGGCAGCATTTTGATGGGGCATCCGAGCGTGGGCAGTTGGGTGGCGTATGGCCTCGGTAGCGAAAACCGGGACCTGCCGGCTTTTGTCGTGCTGCCCGATCCGGGCGGCGGACTCAAGGGTGGCCCGCCTGCCTGGGGCAGCGGTTATTTGCCGGCGACGTATCAAGGAGTGACGATGCGACCGGGGCCGCAGCCCATTTTGCACCTTGCGCCGCAGCCGCAAATTAGCTCCGCACAGCAGCGGGCTACGCTGGAGCTGACGCTTGATCTCAATCGTCGGCATCTGGCCGCCCGCGACAACGACGACGAGCTTGCAGCTCGAATCAAGGCCTATGAACTCGCTTTCCGCATGCAATCGGCCGCGCCGGAGCTGGTCGATCTGCGTGACGAATCGCAGAGTACGCTTGACCTGTATGGTATGGACCATAAGGAAACCAAAGAATTTGGACAGCGGTGCTTGCTAGCTCGTCGGATGATCGAACGCGGCGTTCGTTTCGTGCAGGTCTATTCGGGCGACACCAACGGATGGGACGCGCACAATGATGTCCTCGATAACCACACCAAATACTGCCGCGCGACCGACAAGCCGGTCGCCGGCCTGCTCACCGACCTTAAGCGTCGGGGCTTATGGAACGAAACGCTGGTCATCTGGGGCGGTGAGTTTGGCCGCATGCCGATGAGCGAGCAAGGAAAGGGCCGCGACCACAATCCCTGGGGCTATACCGTTTGGCTTGCGGGGGGCGGCGTCAAACCGGGCATCGCCTATGGCGCCACCGACGCTGTCGGCCTTCGTGCCTCCGAGAACCCCGTTCATATTCGCAACTTTCACGCCACGCTGCTCTATCTACTCGGGCTGGAACCTCAGGCTCTCTCCTATTTTCATAACGGTCTGGACGAACGGCTCATCGGACCGACCGATGATGTGACCGTGGTCAAAGACATCTTGGCGTGAACCTAACTAGAACTGCATAAGTTCGTTCGGTGTATTCCGCTTTGGCCTATGGTTCCGTCAAATTGGGCGACCAAAGGCCGGGCTGAATCTTGGGCGTTTCGCCCGAGGGCGGAAACGTGGTTTTGATCGCGAGCTTGAGCTGGGCGGAAAGGTCGGCGACGGTTTTCGAATGCTTGTCTTCCTTGGCGAGGTTTGTTAGCTCGCGGGGGTCCGCGTCGTGGTCATAAAGCTCGCGGCCTTCACGGCCTTCGTCCCATTCGGTATAGCGCCAGCGCGGCGTGCGGAGTGTGTAGCCGAAGAAATTGCGGCCTTGCGAGCCGACGTCGGCGGTAATGGTGGCGCGGTTGAGGCCGCCACCGCGCATCACTTGGGTGACGGCCCAGCCGCGGCCGGTGGCGCTGGTGTCTTTTAAAATCGGCACGAGACTTTGTCCTTGCAAATTGTCGGGAGTCTTGACATGACAAAGCTCGGCGAGCGTCGGAAACAAATCGATGTGGCCCACGGGCGTTTTGGCGGCCGCGTTTTTCGACAGGCCCGGCGCGACGATCAGGAGCGGCACGCGGGAGCTCTCTTCAAATAAGCTCATCTTCTGCCACAAGCCGTGCTCGCCCACGTGATAGCCATGATCGCTCGTGAAGACGACGATCGTGTTATCGGAGAGACCCAGGCGGTCGAGCGCATCGATCACGCGGCCCACCTGCGCGTCCATGAAGCTGATGCTGGCATAATAAGCCTGGAGCGCTTGCCGCCGCAGATCGTCGGTGAGCTTGTCTTGCTCTTTCTTGTAGCTCATGAGCGCCGCGGCCGGCACGTCGGCCTGATCTTCCTTGACGCCTTGCACGACCGGCATCTCGCGCTCGGGATACCAGTCGAAATAGTTCTTGGGCGCGACGTAGGGCGTGTGCGGACGGAAGAAACCAACGGCCAGGAAGAACGGACGATCTTGGCGTTTGGCGCAGCGCTCAAGAATCCACTCGGCGTCCAAGGCTTCCAGGCCGTCGGTGTGTTGCTCATCGGGCTTGGGCGACGCAAACCAACTCAGCGTCCCGCCGAATTGGTTGGGAAGCAGCGTAAAAATTTGCGGTTCTTCTTCCAGACGATCGACACCGGCGGGATTGAGCTCCAGTTCCCAGGAGCCCGGATCGTCATGGCCATTGGTGCCAATCGACTTGGGCACGTTGTAGTGGTAGAGCTTGCCGATGCGGGCCGCGAAGTAGCCATCCAGCCGAAACGCCTGGGGCAGGCTGAGCTGCGAAGGGATTGTCTGGCGAAAAATCTGGGCATTGGCATGGATGCCCGTCGTATTGGGATAAAGTCCCGTCAAAAACGAGTTGCGGCTGGGGCCGCAGAGCGGAAACGAGCAATACGCCCGATCAAAGCGGACGCCACGAGCGGCCAGGCGATCGATGTTCGGCGTCTTGGCCCGCGAATCGCCATAGCAGCCCAGCAGGTTATTGAGGTCGTCGGCAATCAGGAACAGGACATTGGGATGTTTGGCGTCGGCGGCGGTCGCCGAGTGGCGCCCAGCAAGCAAGGAGGCGGCCACGAGGGCGAGGGTGAGAAGATTGCGCCAATGGCTGATCACGAATGGCATGACGGGGTTCCTGAACAAAAAAATCGACTGTCTCCGCGTTCGCCGGTCATTGGAATTGCCGCGAAGGGCGGTCGCAAGACGGTCGGCAAGCTGGCAGATGGCTTTTAGTGTACAATTATACAAAACAGTTCATTCGGGTGGAATATGCCACGATGCGTATGCAGACGAAAACTTTTTTTTGCGCCGGAGGCATTCCTTGCAAGTCGTTGGCGAGGCGAAGGTTTGGTAAATGCATGACATGCCTTTATGCAGGGATATGCATGCTTTATGCATGTTTGGGAGGCGGCGTTTTTTTTAAAAAAGTTGTGGCGAGAGTCAACATTGTGAGCCTTGGAATTGGCATGGAGCGCAAGGGGGCAGATGATAGATGCGCGGCGGGCGGAATTATTGGGCCGACTCGATTTGCTTTGCGGTCTGGTCGCGAATTCGGGCGCACCTCGTCATCCAACCTCGTCACCGGTGTCAAATGCATCTACCAGAACTGTTCTCGGGAGTTCTTCGGAAAGGAATCGCTGAAATAAAGAAGGCAAAGCTGCCGCTCTATACGTTTGCCTTTTATCACGATCACGAATCGCAGGCCGTGTCCATTTGCGCCGATTCCGAGGCGAACTCTCGGCGAGTAGTTTGCAAGATAAACGAGTACAGTGCGCAACACTTCATTAGGGAAATCGCCGCCGGCGACCTGGAGGCCGCGAGCTTATGGCAGGCGAACATAGGCCGGAGCTTATCACTTGGAGATTTCGCCGTTGTGAATGCGGCCCGCACAAACCTGCCATCCAAGGCCATTAAGTCGAATTTCTATCTTGAAATGGTCCGCGCTGTCATGGCTGTTCAATCACGGATTGCAGTCTTGGCCCCGCGCGGGGATAGATTGGTTTTTGCTTGTTCAGGGGAGAATGCCGAAGTGGGTTATGTCTGGTCGCTCGAAAAAGTTTTAGACCCTCGGACAGAATGAATCGAAAGGGGCTTTGCAGTGGACAGTTACCGGGAGGCTTATGCCTCCCGCTCGTCAATTGGTTAGGCGGTTTTGGTCGTGACGCCGTGCTGGGTTATTGTGGCGGCTCGGGCCCCTCATCCCCAGCCCTTCTCCCCGGGGGTACCGGGGAGATGGGAGCTCGTATGTGTTATTGGGATTGAGACCGGAGTTTTGGGAATGAAAAGTGCGACGGGCGAACCGATCTTACGTGTTGAAGAGGGAGGTATTTGGCATGGGGACGGAAAAAGCTAAGATGCTGGCGGGCGAGCTGTATGATCCGCTGGATGCCGAGTTAGTGGCGGTGCGGGAGCAGGCACGAGATTTGTGCTGGGAGCTGAATGCGACGCGGGAGGGGGAGCAGGCGAAGCGGCGGGAAATATTGAAGAAGTTGCTGGGGCGCGGGGGCGAAACGGCGTGGATTCAACCGCCATTTTTCTGCGACTATGGCTTCAATATCGAGCTTGGCGAGCGGGTGTTCTTCAATTTCAACTGCGTGGTGCTCGATGTTTCCGCCGTGAAAATCGGCGACTATTCGATGTTTGGTCCAGCGGTGCAAATCTACACCGCGACGCATCCGCTCAATGCGCAATTGCGCCGTACGCAAGAGTTTTCCAAACCGATCGAAATCGGTTCGGATGTGTGGGTTGGCGGCGGTGCGATTTTGTGTCCGGGCGTGAAGATCGGTTCGGCGTCGGTAATTGGCGCCGGCAGTGTTGTGACACGAGATATTCCCGGCCGCGTGTTTGCGGCGGGGAATCCGTGCAAAGTGATCCGGGAGATTACGGAATAAGCTTTCTCACGCGCGGAATTACCAGTTGATGCCGGTGGCAATCGAGACGCCGCCGAGGTTGGCGCGACCCAGGCCGGCGCTGGCAAACGAGTTGGTGGTAATTTCGCCGATGGTGCCGCCGAAGCCGGCGCCGCCGGTCGGTTTGCCGTGGACCATCCAGTTTTGGTACTCGTATGTGGTGCGGATGAAGGCACTCGCGGGAATGGCGGCCAAGGGATAATCGAGCTGCAGACCGGTTTGTAACTCGCCGATCGTCATCGTCGCAGCCGATTCGTTGCGGCGGACCGTGGCGGCGCCGACGAGTGGAGCACTGGGGGACGAGGCAACAGCGCCATCAGCCCGCCCAAATGAGTCGGTATGGCCCGACAGATAGCTGAAGCGGCCGCCGATCACGAATTGAAGCGGTGAATTGCCGAGCTGCCGCCGACCCAGCAAACCACCAGTCGCGCCTGCTCCGTCGAAGGAAAAGCCATTTTGCAGCGTCAAGTTGACGAAGTTGCCGGTCGTGAAGACGCCAAAGCCCAAAAAGTCGGATGTGCAATCGATATGGGCGCGACGAGCGCCGCCCAGGGCGTCGAGTTTCCAGCCGTACCCATAAAAGCTGCGGACGAGCTCCAAATCGGCGGCGTACAGGCGGGCGCTATCACGCTCTTCGAACGTTCCGAAGTTGGTGCCGGTGGGAGGAATCGCCGAGTTCAAGCCGGGAAAATGCTTTTCAGCCACCGACAGATCCCAGTAGCGAACGAGGATGCCCCAGTTCTGGGTCAATTGGCGCCCCAGCCACAGGCGAGGGGCGATGCCCAGCTTGTTGATGCCGTCGCCGTCGCGGAAGGCGATGGTCGATACGCCGGGCGCCGTGGTGTCGGAAAATGATGCGGTGATGATGCCGCCGGAGCGTACATTGGCTTGCAGCATGGTGGCTTCGGCGCCGGCAAACCAAAATCCTCCGCTGGGGCAGCAACAGCAGCAATTGTCGCCCAGCATCGAGCCCAGGGACGTGTTGGCCGAGTTCGCATCGCTGGCCGATTCGCTGAGCGAAGCACTGATAGAATCGCTGATCGATTCGACCGCTTCTTCGGCCAGACTGGTCCAGGCCAGGCTTGTGGAGGCCACTACGAACGATAGCGCAACAGCAGCGCGACGGACCATTCCATTGGTCTTCACGGGAAATCCTTTTCCACCGCAAGGGCTGATTCTCAAGCCAGAGGCGCAGGCAACGAGCGCCAGCGTTTCTGTATTCTTCGGGAGCGACCCCCTGCTATCAAAAGTCATTTGCCGCCTACCGCGCACGGAACGCGACGCGGGCCGAGGTATAACCGTACTAACCGGTACACGAGAAACAGATAAAAAAGCCCATCGCAGGTACCCGGCGAGCCATAAATCTCCGAATTTTCAGGGAAATTCTGGTTGGAAAACGACTTTTACACTCGTTAAAGTAAACGACCGGTAAGCCCACCTGTTCGTCCTTCGGTTAGTCCCCCTGTTCCGGAGGTTGAGCGTGCATCGAGTTGATTTCGCAGCTGTCTGTAAAGCCATGGCCGGCCTGCTGGTCGCGGCTGTGTCGCTGTGTCTTTGCCTGGGGTGCGGGGCCGACAACCCGCGCGGGCGCAAGGCGCTGTCTGGGCACGTCACGCTCGACGGCGATCCTCTGGATCAAGGAAACATCGAGTTTCATCCGCTCTTCGAAGGCGGACTGCAAAGCGGCGGCCAAATCACGGGCGGCAAGTATTCGATTCCCGCGCACGAAGGCGTGCTGGCCGGCAAATACCGAGTCGCCATTGAAGATTTCATTCCCACGCCGCCGACGCCGGCCGGCTACATGCCCGGCGACAAGCTGCCGCCATCTCCCAAATCCAAAGTGCCAGCCGATTGGAACAGCAAGAGCCAGCACACCATCGAGGTCAAAAAGGAAGGACCTTTTAAGTTCAATTTCGACATCGTCACCAAGAAGTAAGTCGTGAGTAAGTGAGTGGTCATCGATCTTCTGATCTCTGACCGCTGACTGCTGACTTCTGAAACAGGAGTTGTCCATGTCTCCGCCCCTTCACGTTCGCAGAGCATTCACGCTTGTTGAGCTGCTCGTCGTCATCGCCATTATCGGCGTCCTCGTCGCCCTCCTGTTGCCCGCCGTGCAAACGGCCCGCGAGTCGGCGCGACGCTCGCAATGCATCAACAATATCAAGCAAATCGGCCTGGGCGTCGCCAACTATGAAAGCATGCATCGGGCCATGCCCCCCGGCAATTACCACAGCGTTTTTGGGAGCTGGCTCGTCTGGCTCCTGCCATTCGTCGAGCAGCAGGCCCTCCGCGATCGCTACACCAACGACGGCATGAACACCTATCCCGGCGGAGGCATCCGCTACGGCAACGCGCCCAATTTGCCCGTCACGACGTCCATCCTCAAGGTGTATACCTGCCCCAGCGACAATCGCAGCGGGATTACTGTCAACGGCAGTGGCGTCACGTTTCATAACTACGTCGCCAACTATGGCAATACCACTCGCGGCCGCATCGGCCCCGCCGGTACCACCACCAGCGGCGTTCCCAACATGTTCGGTGGCGCGCCGTTCATCGAAGTCGTCATGCCGAATCTGACCGACACCTCCTCAAGCGGCCCCTATAACTTTATCGCGCACGACAATACCTACAAAACCGTCGTCCGCATGGCCGAAGTCAGCGACGGTACCAGCAACACGCTCGCAATCTCGGAAACCATCATGGGCAGAGGCGGCGATCTTCGCGGCTTCGCCTGGTGGGGCGGCGGCTGTCACTTCGAGACGAAGCTGACGCCGAATTCGCCTCAGCCCGATATCACGGAGCAATCTTGCACGCCGGCCAACCGCCTGAATCCTCCCTGCCAAAACCATCCTAATCCCAAGCCGTCCAATCCCGATCCCAACACTGAAGAGTCTATCGCCGCCCGCAGCCGGCATCCCAACGGCGTCAACGCCGCGTTCTGCGACGGCTCGGCGCGTTTTATTTCGAACAACGTCAACCTCGACGTGTGGCGTGCATTAGGCACGGCGGGCGGCGGCGACCCCGCTACCTTGGATTGACGCTGCTCGGCGGCAAGGCTTGCCGCGCGCGAACTTTCTTATGTGGCAGGCTTGGAACTGCGCGGTTGCGGCCGTAACTCGCTTACGCAACGCATCGCATGACGGCCTGGGACATCAATCCAATTGCCGATTACCCGCGCGGGCGGATTCTGCGCGTGGGCTAAGCGACGGTGGCGATTTGCACCGCGGCGCCGCTGCTGGCGCTATTGGTGGTCACGATCGCCGTCAGGCTGCCTGTCGATCGCGGCTTGGTGGAGAAGGTCACCGTCAAGGTGGTGGCGGTCGCGGCGGTCACGGTGCCTACGGCACCGTTATTAAATACCACCGTGTTGTGGTTCGCCGTCGTATCGAACCCCAAGCCGCTGATTGTGACGGTCGCAGCGCTGCTGGCGAGGCTGGCAGTGCTGCTGGTGACAACGGGCGTCACGGTGGCGACCTGAACGGCGGCGCCGCTGCTGCGGCTGTTGGTCGTGACGACGGCGGTTAAGCTTCCGGCGGTGGAGGGCTTCGTGGATAACGTCACGGTCAAGGTGGTAGCCGTGGCCGAGGTAACGGTTCCTACCGCGCCGTTATTGAATACGACAGTGTTGTGGGCGGCGGTCGGATCGAAGCCAAAGCCGGTGATGGTCACCGTCGCCGCGTTAGCCGCGAGGTTCGTGGTTGTCCGCGTCACGGCTGGATTGACGGTTGCTACTTGGACCGGCGCGCCGCTCGACTGTGAGTTCGTGGTCACGACGGCCGTGAGATTGCCAACCGAGGTTGGCTTGGTCGTCAAACTAACCGTCAGCGTGGTCGCCGTGGCCGCGGTCACTGTTCCGATCGCGCCATTGCTGAAGACGACGGTGTTGTGGGCCGCGACCGGATCGAAGCCGCGGCCGCTGATGGTGATCGTTGCCGCGGCGGCGGAAATGGCTGAGGTGCTGGAGGTGACCACCGGCGCCACATTGGCGATTTGAACCGCGGTGCCGCTGCTCTGGCCGTTGGTCGTGACGACAGCGGTGAGGCTGCCGGCTGAAGTCGGCTTGGTGGAGAAAGTGACCGTCAAGCTCGTGGCCGTGGCCGCGGTCACTGTGCCGACCGCGCCATCGTTGAAAATGACCGTGTTGTGATTCGCCGTGGTATCGAACCCAAATCCATTGATGGTCACCGTGCTGTCATTGACCGACAGGCTGGCCGTGCTGCTCGTGACGGCCGGCTTGATCGTCGCCACCTGAACGGCGGCGCCGCTCGATTGCGAGTTCGTGGTTACCACGGCAGTCAGGTTGCCGACGGCAGTCGGTTTGGTGGACAGGCTGACGGTTAGCGAGGTGGCCGTTGCCGCCGTGACGGTGCCCACGGCACCATTGTTGAATACGACCGTGTTGTGGGCCGCAGTCGTGTCAAAACCCGCGCCGGCGATCGTTACCGTCGCGGCATTGATGGCGACGCTCGTGGTCGTTCTCGTGACGGCGGGCGTTATCGTCGCGATTTGAACCGCAGCGCCACTGCTCTTGGAATTGGTGGTCACGACGGCTGTTAAACTGCCCGCGGTCGTGGGATTCGTGGTGAAGCGGACCGTCAGCGACGTTGCGGTTGCTGACGAGACCGTGCCAACCGCGCCGTCATTCATCACGACCGTGTTGTGTGACGCTGTTGGATCGAAGCCAAAGCCCGTCACCGTGACGGTCGTCGAATTTGCCGCTTTGCTGGTCGTGGTGCTGGTGACGACCGGCGTGATCGTGGCCACTTGCAGCGCGGTGCCGCTGCTAACTCCGTTAGTCGTGACGGCAGCGGTCAGGCTGCCCGCTGTTCGCGGCTTGGTCGAGAAAGTTACCGTCAGAGAGTTCGCGGTGGCCGCCGTGACCGTGCCGACGGCGCCGTTGTTGAACGTCACCGTGTTATTGCCGGGCGTTGTGTCGAAGCCGGTGCCACTGATCGTGACGGTCGTGGCATTGGCCGCCAGATTGGTAGTGGCGGTTGTGACGAGGGGCGAAATCGAAGCCACCTGCACCGGTGATCCGCTGGACTGTGAATTGCTGGTCACGACGGCTGTCAGGCTGCCAGCCGTCGTCGGTTGGGTGGAGTAAGTGACGGTCAGCGAAGTCGGGGTAGCCGTTGTGACGGTGGCCACGGCGCCATCGTTGAACGTCACCGTGTTGTGGCCCGCGACCGGGTCGAAACCGAAACCACTGATGACGAGCGTGGTGCCGTTGATCGCACGAGTCGTGGTTCTGTTGGTCACGACGGGTGTCACCGTGGCCACTTGCACGGCCGAGCCGCTCACCGCGCTATTGGTCGTGACCACTGCGGTGAGGCTGCCGGCCGTGGTCGGCTTGGTTGTCAGGTTGACGGTGAGTGAGGTCGCTGTAGCCGAGGCCACGGTGCCGACGGCTCCATTGTTGAATACAACAGTGTTATTCGCCGCTGTCGTGTCAAAGCCGGAACCGTTGATCGTGATCGAGGCAGCATTCGCGGCCAGGCCGGTCGCGCTGCTGGTGACGACGGGCGTGACCGTCGCAACTTGTACCGGTGTGCCGCTGCTGACGCTGTTCGTGGTTACCACGGCAGTCAGGCTGCCCGCGGTGCTCGGCTGAGTCGAGAACGTCACCGTCAAAGAAGTCGCGCTGGCTGCCGTTACCGTGCCCACCGCTCCATTGTTAAAGACAACTAAGTTGTTGCTCGGTGTGCTGTCGAACGCAAAACCGTTGATGGTGACCGTCGCCGCATTGATCGCCAGGCCGGTCGTGCTGCTCGTGACGGCCGGCGTAACATTCGCAATTTGAGTAGCCGCCCCGCTGGCGAGCGAGTTCGTCGTCACCACCGCGGTCAAGCTGCCGACGGATGCTGGTTTCGTCCCGAACGTCACGATCAGCGACGTCGGGCTGGCCGTAGTGACAGTGCCGACGGCGCCATCGTTGAAAACGACCGTGTTGTTGCCGGCTGTCGCATCGAAGCCAAAGCCATTGATCGTCACCGTCCCCGCGCTGCCCAAAAGACTCGTCGAACTGCTCGTGACGACCGGCGTCACGGCGGCCACTTGAACGGCACCGCCGCTCGTCAGTGTGTTCGTGGTCACGACAGCCGTCAGATTCCCCGCCGTGGTTGGCTTTGTGGACAAGGTAACGGTGAGCGACGTGGCCGTGGCCGCGCTGACGGTGCCGACGGCCCCGTCGTTGAACACAACGGTATTGTTGCCCGCCGTCGCATCAAAGCCAAAGCCGTTAATTGTCACCGTGGACGAATCCGCGGCCAGGCTCGCCGCGTTGCTCGACACGACCGGCGTCACCGTGGCCACTTGCACTGGCGAACCCGTGCTGATGCCATTCGTCGTGACCGAGGCCGTCAGGCTGCCCGCCGTGCTCGGTTTGGAAGAGAACGTTACCGTCAGCGATGTGGAAGAAGCCGCGGTGACGGTTCCAATTGCGCCATTGTTGAACGTGACTGTGTTATTGTCAGGCGTAGAATCGAAACCGACGCCGCTAATCGTAATGGTAGCTGCGTTGGCCGCCAAATTGGCGGTGCTGCTCGTAACGACCGACCCCACCGAAGCAACTTGCACCGCGACGCCGCTATCCAGGCTATTCGTGGTTACAACCGCCGACAAACTGCCAGCCGCCGTCGGACCGGTTCCAAAAGTAACCGTCAGTGACGTCGGAGTTGCCGTCGTGACCGTTCCAACGGCTCCATTGTCAAACGCCACCGTGTTATTGCCCGCAATGGCGTCGAAGCCAAAGCCGTTAATGATCAAAGTGGTTGCATCGCCTGCGAGATTCGACGAGCTGCTGGTCACCACTGGCGTGACCGTGGCGATCTGCACTGCAGCGCCGCTGCTAACGCTGTTGGTTGTGACGACGGCGGTCAAACTGCCCGCTGTCGTCGGCTGCGTGGACAACGTCACCGTGAGCGTATCGGCTGTCGCC
>JADMIO010996562.1_pt1 | contig 69597 bp, 67 predicted proteins | sample 8958161 | NCBI WGS metagenome assembly JADMIO01 (sample SAMN16585339, study PRJNA669376) | soil metagenome | isolation source: Crop rotation soil | place: USA: Cullars Rotation, Alabama | collected 2011 | reverse complement strand
GCGACAACTTGTCCACGTGGAATTCTAAGCTTAGGATCCCAATGTGCTGGAAAGACCCGACGCCGTACACGCGGCTGAAGCGCCACGGCAGCGCCGACGCGGTGTCGAACACCTCTCCGTCGGAGCTGTACAGCAACTCCACCGTGGCGCTCGACGTCGCGACCGGCAAGCTCGTCTGGTACTACCAGCACCTGCCCGGCGACGACTGGGATTCCGACCACATCCATGAGCGCACGCTGCTGCGCACCAAGGTCGCGCCCGATCCGAAGTTCGTGAAGTGGATCAATCCGACGATCCCGAAGGGCGAGGAGCGCGACATCGTCGTCGAGGTCGCCGAAGCCGGCGACGTGTTCGCGCTCGATCGCGACACCGGAAAATTTTTGTGGGCCAACCCGTTCCCCTACGACTCGCCGGGCCAGACCATGGCCTCGATCGACGTCGAGACCGGCCGCACCCACATCAACACCGAGGACATGTTCAAGAAGGACGGCGATAAGCGCCTGACCTGCTCGTACAACACGCGAAGCTGGTGGTCGACCGCCTATGATCCCGGCCGCAATGCGCTCTACGTGCCGTTCCAGGATGCCTGCCTGAACATGACGGCCAACATCAAGACGCCGACCGGCGGCGGGCCGCGCTTCGGCATTCAGCGGCCCGGCATCGACGAGAAAGACTACGTCGGCATCATGAAGATCAATCTCTCCACCGGCGAGATGACGCGCATCCACTCGCAGCCGTGGCCGGGTAACGGCTCGGCGCTGGCGACCGGCGGCGGCCTCTTGTTCTGGGGCGACCTGAACCGGCGCTTCCACGCCTTCGACTCCGACACGGGCAAGGTGCTGTGGGAAATCCCGCTCGGCGGCATGATCATGGCGAGCACGATCACCTATGCGGTGAACGGCAAGCAATATGTCGCCGTATTCACCGGCGACGGCCAGAGCGGCACCGGCAATGTCCTGAACAACGTGCCCAAGCTCAAGGCGGTGCGCGGCCACAACGCGGTCTACGTGTTCGCGCTGCCCGAGAAGAAGTAGCGGCGCGGGTCTTCGGCTCTGTCCTGCGCGCATTGGCGCACGGCAGGGCCGCTTTACGCCGCGGCGCGGCCCGTTCATAAACCGGGCCCATGGCCCCTGCCCCGCAGACCCAATCCAACGCCGCCGAAATGACCACATCCACCGGCGACGCCGCGCTTGGCGAGGCCGGCGGCATCCTGACCATCGATCTCGACGCCATCGTCGCCAACCACAAGCTGCTGCAATCGAAGGTGACACCCAGCATCTGCGCCGCGGTGGTCAAGGGCGACGCCTACGGCTGCGGCATCGATCAGGTCACCACCGCGCTGTCGCGCGCCGGCTGCCAGACATTTTTCGTGGCGCATCTGTCGGAGGCACGCCGGGTGCGCGCGATCGCGCCGCAAGCCGTGATCTACGTTCTGAACGGCTTCACGGCCGCAGCGGCGCCCGCCTTCATCGAGCTCGCAGCGCGGCCGGTGATCAACAGTCTGGTCGAGCTTGCCGAGTGGGATCACTTCCTGGCGACACCCGATGTCACCGGCAAGGCGGCGCTGCATGTCGACACCGGCATGAACCGGCTCGGCCTCACCATCGAAGAAGCGGCGGCGCTCGGCGGCCACATCCGTTCGGAGAACCACGGCATCGAATTGCTGATGAGCCATCTCGCCTGCGCCGACCGGCCGGAACATCCGCTCAACGATCAGCAGCTCCGGCAGTTTCGCGAAATCCGCTCGCTGTTTCGCGGCATCAGCAGTTCGCTGGCGAACTCGTCCGGGATTTTTCTCGACTCTTCGACCCATTGCGACGTGGTGCGCCCCGGCATCGCGCTTTACGGCGGCAATCCGACGCCGGGCAAATCCAACCCGATGCGCCCGGTGGTCGAACTCAAGGCGCATATCCTTCAAGTTCGCAATGTGCCCAAAGGGGCAACGGTCGGCTACGGCGCGACCTGGACCGCCAAGCGCGACAGCCGGATCGCCGTGATCGCGGCGGGCTACGCCGACGGCATCGCGCGGGCGGCTTCCATCAGCGACAGCAACCAGCCACGCGAGGCCCTGGTCGACGGCAAGCGCTGCCGCTTCGTCGGACGCATCTCCATGGATCTGCTGGCGCTCGACGTCACCGACCTGCCGGTCAGCGCGGTCCGCCGCGACCAGATGGTCACGTTGATCGGCGACGGCCTGCCCCTCGACGAGGTCGCGACCCAGGTCGGCACCATTTCCTATGAGGTGCTGTCGAGCCTCGGCCACCGCTATCACCGGGTGTGGAAGTCGGCCGGCCCCTGAATTAATGTTCTTGAAATGTTCTCCTGAGATAGATAGCGTATTGCGCTGTCCAATCAAAGGATTCGGGGCATGTCCCGCCGCACCCTCACCTACGTCTGCCAGAACTGCGGGGCCGCCTCCGCCCGCTGGCAGGGCAAATGCGAGGCCTGCGGCGAGTGGAATTGCCTGGTCGAGGAGGGCGATGGCACCTCCGGCGTGGCCGGCCGCCCGCCCGCGCCCGGCCGCTCGCCTCGGAAAGGCCGGCGCTTCGCCCTCCAGCCGCTGACCGGGGAAAACCAGGAGGCCCCTCGCCTGTCGTCCGGCGTGGCGGAACTCGATCGCGTCACCGGCGGCGGTTTCGTGCGCGGCTCGGTGCTGCTGATGGCCGGCGACCCCGGCATCGGCAAGTCCACCCTGCTGATCCAGGCCGCGGCGTCGCTCGCCCGCCTCGGCCACCGCGCCGTTTACATCTCCGGCGAGGAGGCCGTGGCGCAGGTGCGGCTTCGCGCCGAGCGGCTCGGGCTGGGCAGCGCGCCGGTCGAACTTGCCGCCGAAACCTCGGTCGAGGACATCGTTGCCACCCTGTCCGAAGGCAGCACGCCGCGGCTGGTCATCATCGACTCGATCCAGACCATGTGGACCGACCTGGTCGATTCCGCGCCCGGCACCGTGACCCAGGTGCGCGGCTCGGCGCAGGCGCTGATCCGCTACGCCAAGAACTCCGGCGCGGCGGTCATCCTGGTCGGCCACGTCACCAAGGACGGCCAGATCGCTGGCCCCCGCGTGGTCGAGCACATGGTCGATGCCGTGCTCTCGTTCGAGGGCGACGGCCGCCACCAGTTCCGCATCCTACGCGCGGTGAAGAACCGCTTCGGCCCGACCGACGAGATCGGCGTGTTCGAGATGACCGGCCTAGGGCTGCGCCAGGTCGCCAATCCGTCCGAGCTGTTTCTCTCCGAGCGCGATCTCGGATCGCCCGGCACCGCCGTGTTCGCCGGCGTCGAAGGCACGCGTCCGGTGCTGGTGGAAATCCAGGCGCTGGTGGCGCCGACCACGCTCGGCACGCCGCGCCGCGCGGTGGTCGGCTGGGACGGCAGCCGCCTGTCGATGGTGCTGGCGGTGCTGCAAGCCCATTGCGGCGTCAATCTCGGTGGCCATGACGTGTATCTCAACGTCGCGGGCGGCCTCCGCATCGCCGAGCCTGCCGCCGACCTCGCCGCCGCTGCGGCGCTTGTCTCATCGCTGACCAACGCGCCGCTGCCGGCCGATGCCGTCTATTTCGGCGAGGTGTCGCTGTCGGGCGCGGTGCGGCCGGTGGCGCAGACCGCGGCGCGGCTGAAGGAGGCCCAAAAACTCGGCTTTGCCCGGGCCGTCCTCCCCGAAGCCGCCCGAAACGAAACCGCCGATCCGGGGCTGAGCCTGACCACCGTCTCCGCGCTGGTCGGGCTCGTGTCCGACATTGCCGCCCGCGGCGAAAAAACCTCGCGAAACCAGCCGGCCGAGCGCTTCAGAAACCATTCCGGGGATCGCCGCGCCCGCGAGGCTCAAGTGGCGTGACGAAGCCATTCCGGGCGGCTATATCAGGCCCGCGTTCACTGGCCCGGCCCGCCCAAAAACGACACAAAATTAAACCATTGGGCTGAATGTCGGAGGCTCTTGCCTAGCCCGGTCCGGGCAAGTGACTGTGGGAGACAGACGATCCCGATTCGCCCGAACCCTTCCCGCCCCCGAACAGCACAGCAACGCTGAGCGATCCATGCCCATTACGTGGCTCGACATCCTTCTGCTCGGCGTGATGCTGATTTCCGGCCTGCTCGCCATGATCCGCGGCTTCATGCGCGAGATCCTGTCGATCACCGCCTGGGCCGTCGCCGCCATCGCCACGCTGGTGCTCTATCCCCGGCTGCTGCCGCTGGCCAAGGCCAACATCTCCAGCGACATCGTGGCGATCGCCGCCGTGATCGGCGGCGTGTTCCTGATCACGCTGCTGATCATGTCGATCATCACCGTGCGCATTTCCGACATGATCCTGGACAGCCGGATCGGCGCGCTCGACCGCACCCTGGGCTTCCTGTTCGGGCTGGGCCGCGGCCTCATCATCGTCGTGGTGGCGTTCATGTTCTTTGCCTGGCTGGTTCCGGCCGGCAAGCAGCCCGACGGCGTCAAGAACGCGAAGTCTCTCGAAGTGCTGAACAAGACCGGCGAATGGCTCCAGGCCCTGTTGCCGCAGGACATGGATAATTATCTGTCCCAGTGGTTCAAGAAGCGCCAGAAGGAAGAGCCGGACACCGATGCCACACCGGGCCAGCGTTCCGATTCCACCTCGCCCGGCATCACCGGGTCGGTTTCGGCGCGCGCCGGCTACCCGACCGCCGACCGCACCGACATGCGCCAGTTGATCGACGCCACGAGACAACGTTAGGGACGCCGCCATGAACCAGGCCGATCTGTTCGACCCTGACGCCGATCGGCTCCGCGAGGAGTGTGGCGTGTTCGGCATCTTCGGCCACCCGGACGCCGCCGCCATCACGGCGCTCGGCCTGCACGCACTCCAGCACCGCGGCCAGGAAGCCGCCGGCATCGTCTCCTTCGACGGCAAGCGGTTCCACTCCGAGCGCCGCATGGGCCTCGTTGGCGACAACTTCTCCCGCCGCGAGGTGATCGACCGGCTGCCCGGCACCACCGCGGTCGGCCATGTGCGCTATTCGACCACGGGCGAAACCATCCTGCGCAACGTGCAGCCGCTGTTTGCCGAGCTCGACGCCGGCGGCTTCGCCATCGGCCACAACGGCAACCTGACCAACGGCCTGACGCTCCGCCGCGCGCTGGTTCGCGAGGGCGCGATGATGCAGTCGACCACCGACACCGAGGTGATCCTGCATCTGGTCGCGCGCGCCAAGCGCAACCGCTTCGTCGACCGTTTCATCGAAGGCCTGCGCCAGCTTGAGGGCGCCTACGCCTTCGTCGGCATGACCAACAAGAAGCTGGTCGGCGCCCGCGACCCGCTCGGCATCCGTCCGCTGGTCTATGGCACGCTCGACGGCTGCCCGATCCTGGCGTCGGAAACCTGCGCGCTCGACATCATCGGCGCGAAATACGTCCGCGACGTCGAGAATGGCGAAGTGCTGGTATTCGACGACGAAGGCATGCACTCGCACAAGCCGTTCCCGCCGATGGCGCCGCGGCCGTGCATCTTCGAATACATCTATTTCGCGAGGCCCGATTCCGTGATCGGCGGCCGCGCTGTCTATGACGTGCGCAAGGCGATGGGCGCGCAGCTCGCCCTCGAAGCTCCGGCCAAGGCCGACGTCATCGTGCCGGTACCGGATTCCGGCGTGCCGGCGGCGATGGGCTTCTCGCAGGCGTCGGGCATTCCCTACGAAATGGGGATCATCCGCAATCACTACGTCGGCCGCACCTTCATCGAGCCGACCCAGCACATCCGCCAGCTTGGCGTCCGCCTCAAGCACAGCGCCAACCGCGCCGTGGTCAAAGGAAAGCGCATCGTGCTGGTCGATGACTCGATCGTGCGCGGCACCACCTCGCTCAAGATCGTGCAGATGATGCGGGACGCCGGCGCCAAGGAGGTGCACTTCCGCATCTCCTCGCCGCCGATCACGCATCCTGACTACTACGGCATCGACACGCCGGAGCGCGACAAGCTCCTCGCCGCCACGCACACGCTCGAGGAAATGCGCAAGTTCATCGGTGCCGATTCACTCGCCTTCCTTTCCGTCGACGGCATCTACAAGGCGATGGGCTACGACGCGCGCGATCCGGCGCGGCCGCAATTCACCGACCACTGCTTCACCGGCGAATATCCGACCGGGCTGACCGACCAGACCGGACAGCAGGCGCAACCGCGGCAGTTGTCGCTGCTCGCCGAAGCCGGCTGAACGCGCGCGTAAACGCGGAACCAATTTCCGCCGCCGCAATTCACCCACAAGGTGTCTCCGTGTCGCAGCACGATTGTGCGTGACGCGCGCATGCATCGTGTAAGCTTCACGTCGGCTTAACCGACAGATGAGTTCCATCATCTTGTCGGCTTGATTGCCACCAACAAACGGGACGGAAACGGAGGCGACCTGATGATCCGAAGCGCAATTTTGTCGGCTGCTTTGTTCCTCGTGGCGTCCCAAGCCTTCGCACAAAGTCATCAAAAGCCGGAGGAGATGGGAACGCCCGAACAGCGGGCGGCGTGCAGCCATGACGTCGGCCGCTACTGCAAGAAGGTGAAGCCGGAGGAAGGCCCGTTCGCCTATCTCAATTGCTTGCAGGAGCATCGCGAGAAGTTGCGCCCGGCGTGCCTGCGGGTCATCTCGGGCGGCAGCCCAATGTAGTTGTTGGCCGACCGGCTATTGACTTTATTCCTTTATATTGATTATATTCCTGCGTCCGATCCTCCGGGGGCGTCATCATGAGACGTCGTGCTGATGGGAGCGGATGCGGCGCCTGCGGGCGGGGCTCGTAACCCCGCACTCGGGAGGCCTCGGGTCACCGTCCGTCCCCACTACGGGGGACTGCCCTTCAATGGGCTGAACGGGGCAGGACGAGCGGAGCGAAAGCTCCGTGCTAGGGCCGGTGAAGAGCCGGCCGTCCGAGTCCCGGAAGCCACGGTCCCGAAGCCCAAAATCGCCGCGATGGAGCGCTGCGAGGCGGGCGCGCTTTCGCAAAGCGCGCGGCGCCGCAAGGCGTCGGCTGATGGTTGCGCCTCTCGGCGCTCCACCCCCTCGGGCTATTCCGAGGGGGACGGAAATGAAGGCGCGCCCCGCGCCTCGCAAACAACAGGGGCGGCGGAGCGTTGGCTGAATTGCTCCGCCGGCTGTTTGAAAATTGAATCTGATGTTGCATACGCGCGCAACGAACTCTCTATCCCTCCCCGGCTTCGGGGAGGGTGGATCGCGCGGAGCGATAGCGAGCGCGAGCCGGGTGGGGACAGCCTCGCGTTGAGTTCAAGGCAAGCGCCTCCCCACCCCCGCGCTTCGCGCGGACCCTCCCCGAAGACGGGGAGGGATACCCGCGGCGAAGCCGTGTGATAACAACAATCGTCCCGACAAAGAGTTATCGCATGAACAAACCCCTCGCCTCCCGCATCGCGCTCGTCACCGGCGGCTCGCGCGGCATCGGCTATGCGCTCTGCCTCGCGCTGGCCAGGCAGGGCGCTCACATCGTCGCCACCGCGCGGACGCCCGGCGGACTGGAAGAGCTCGACGACGCCATCAAGGCGATCGGCGGCACCGCCACGCTGGTCCCGCTGGAGATGCGCGACACCGACGGCATCGGCCGCCTCGCGCTGGCGCTGAACGAGCGCTACGGCAAGCTCGACATCCTGGTCGGCAACGCTGCCCTGGGCGCATCGAACTCGCCGCTCGATCACTTCGTGCCGAAGGAGTGGGATGAGGTGATGGCCGTCAACGTCACGGCGAACTGGCACCTGATCCGCACCATGCACGCGCTGCTGCTGCGCTCCGATGCGGGCCGCGTGGTGTTTCTGAGCTCCAACGCGGGCTCAAACCCGCGCGCCTATCGCGGACTCTACGCGGCCAGCAAGGCCGCACTCGAAGCGATGGCGCGCACCTACGCCGCCGAAACCGTCAACACACCGATCCGCGTTAATCTGGTCGCGCCGGGACCGACGCGAACCCGAATGCGCGCGGCGGTGGCGCCAGGCGAGGACCCGATGACTCTGCCGACGGCCGAATGGGTCGCGGACACGATCGTGCCGTTGTGCCTGCCGGAATTCACGGAAACCGGAAAGATCTACGATTGCCGCGCCGGCCGGCTGCATTCGTTCCGGCCACCGGCGTAGCGCGCGAATAGATCAGTCGCGGACCCGCAGCGGGGCGCAAGCATCGCGATAACAGCTCTGCCGCCGGTGCTGCACCACCGGGACCACGGTGGTGTCCGCCACTTCGATCACGCGGTAATGGCGCCGGACGATATAGACCGGGGTCACCACCGGCACGCGGCGGACGTAGCGGATTTCCTTTTCGATGATGATGCGGTTGTGGCGGATCACGCCGACGTTGCGGGTTTCGTTCTCGTGGATGACGAGGTGATTGGTCTCGCGAACGCGCCGGCGGACCGGCACCTCGGTCACGGTGTTGATGTCGCGGGAGCGATCGATGGTGCGGGTGTTCTTGATCACTTCCTCGGAGTCGTACTTGCGGGACTGCGCGGCGGCTGGCTGTGCGGCAGCGAGAGTCAGCACGGCGCCGGCCAGGGCGAGTTTCAGAATGGTGTTGCCGATCACGATGGTCCCCGCATGTCTGAGGAAATGGCTCTGCTGCGATCCTAGCCGTTCGCAGGCACGGTGTGCAGTTTCGCGGGTTAACGGGTTAACCGGTTAACGGCTCAGCGCTGACGGCGCTTTCGCCCCTCGAACGGATTGTCCTTCTCGCGCAAGGTCAGCCGGATCGGCGTGCCCGGCAGATCGACGGTGTCGCGCAGCGCGTTGACCAGATAGCGGCGGTAGGCCGGGGGAACCTTGTCGGCACGCGCGCAGAACAGCACGAAGCTCGGCGGCCGCGCCTTCACCTGGGTCACATAGTTGAGCCGGATGCGCCGCCCTGACACCGCGGGCGGCGGATGCGCCGCGGTCACATCTTCGAGCCACTTGTTCAGTTGGTTCGTCGAGACACGCCGGTTCCACACCTCGTGAATGTCGACCACCGCCTCCATCAGCCGGTCGAGCCCCTCGCCGGTGAGGCCGGACACGCCGATCACGGGGACGCCCTTGAGCTGCGGCAGCCGCTCGTCGGTCTGCTCGTGCAGATCGGCAATCCCACCGGCACGGCGTTCGTGCAGGTCCCACTTCGAGATCGCAACGACCAGCGCGCGCCCTTCCCGCTCCACCAAATCGGCGATGCGCAGATCCTGCTCCTCGAACAGCCGCTCGGCGTCCATCAGGAGCACAACGACCTCGGCGAAACGAATGGCGTTGATGGCGTCCGCGACCGAGAGCTTTTCGAGCTTCTCCTGCACGCGCGGCGGGCGTCGCAAGCCTGCGGTGTCGTACAGCTTGAAGGCACGGCTCTTCCAGGTGAGATCGACCGCGATGGTGTCGCGCGTGAGCCCAGCCTCGGGCCCGGTCAGCATGCGGTCCTCGCCGAGCAGCCGGTTCACCAGAGTCGACTTGCCGGAGTTCGGCCGGCCGACCACCGCGACCCGGATGGCGCGCGCGGCGTCCGGCGTTTCTTCGGTCGCTTCGGTGCTGGGCTTGCCGGTGGCCGCCGGGAGCGCATCGCGCAACGCTTCGAACAGATCGGCCAATCCTTCGCCGTGCTCGGCCGAGATGCCGACCGGATCGCCGAGGCCAAGTTCGTACGCCTCCATCACTCTGGCGCCGCTGCCCTTGCCCTCGGCCTTGTTCGCCACCACCACCACAGGCTTGCCGGCCCGCCGCACCAGATCGGCAAACGCGCGATCCTCCGGCACCGGCCCGGTCTTGGCGTCGAGCACAAAGAAAATGGCGTCGGCCTGCTCGATGGCCGTCTTGGTCTGCGAAAACATCCGGCCGGCCATCGTGTCGGCCCGCGCATCCTCGAGACCGGCGGTGTCGATGATGGTGAAATCGAGATCGCCGAGGCGGGCCTGCCCCTCGCGGCGGTCGCGGGTCACGCCGGGCGTGTCATCGACCAGCGCAAGCCGCTTGCCAACCAGCCGGTTGAACAGCGTGGACTTGCCGACGTTCGGCCGCCCGATGATGGCAACGGTGAAACTCATAGGCATTGGATGCCCTGCTTTCGGCGGGCAAGACAAGTCACGCGATCCGCAATCTGAGAAAGGTTCAGCGCGCTGGCGGCGCCGGATCGGGGAAGACCGATTGCGAGGACGGCGCTGCAGACCGAGGCTGAGCGTCCGGCCAGGGCGCTTGCGCCCCCTGCTGAGGCGGCGCGGACCGAGCCGCTGGTGGGGCGTCCGGCCACGGGGCCTGCGCCCCCTGCTGGGGCGCTGCGGCCGCCGGACGGGGAGCCGACGCCTGGACCGGGGCCGGCTTGGGTTTCGGCCTGGCCGCTACCCGGGGCTTGGGCTTGGGTTTCTCCTCGACCACCTTCGGCTCGGGAACGGGCTCCACCGGCGGCTTGTAGCCCTCGACAAGCTCGGGCGGTACGCCCTGTGTCACACCCGGCACCCCTTGCGGGAACACCGCTTTGCGCTCACCGGGCAACGGCTTCTTCTGGTTGAACCACTCGGTTGGATCGAACGTCGAGCAGCCGGACGCCGTCAGCCCGAAGGCGAGCAGCAACGCAACAGCAAGAGTGCGGCCTCGGCGCATCCGCATTAACTCTTCTGGTCCGAGTCCGCGAGCGCGAGCAGCATCTGAACCTGCCCGCGGGTGTTCGACGGCGTTTCGGGATCGGCCAGCACCATATCGGACCACTTGCGCATCGCAGTCATGTCCTTGGAGCGCCAAGCCGAAAGCGCCAGCGCGCCTCGCGCGCTATGGCGGAACGTGCGGTCGCCGGCGGTCAGCGGCTCCAGCCGCTGCGCGATTTCGCTGTAGGGCGTGGTGTCGATCAGGATGGTGCCGGCGCGCAGCGCCGCGAGATCCTGCAACACGCGGCCAACGCTGCCGTCGGCAGCAAGCTGATCGTAGATGGCGACAGCCGCCTTGGGATCGCGTCCGGCCATCTCGCCGGCCTCGCGGAACTTCGCCAGCATTCGGTAGCTCGGCGTGCCGGTCGAGGCGATCTTGGCGAAGGCCTCCTCGGCCTCTTTGTTCTTGCCCTCGCCGGCGAGTGCCGCGGCGGCCTGGAAGGCGTTACCCGCTTCGGCCGCCTTCTTGGCCTGCCAAAATTCGTAGCCTCGCCAGCCGGCGACTGCGGCGACCAGTAGCACGCACGCCGCAATCAGAAGATTGCCGTAGCGCTCCCACAACTTCTTCAGTTGTTCGCGGCGGACTTCCTCATCGACTTCGCTAAAGATGTCGGACACTGCGCGCGTTCCCTCCACCCGCCGGGATCACGTGGCCCGGCTAAGGCCCTGTGCATGCGGGTAAATTAGCGATGTGGCGGCGGCAAGGCAAAATCCCGACCGCGTCACAACGGCGCGACCGATAGCAGCCGGCCGCCGCAAGCGCCACTTTTCTCGCGGCGAACTACTTCTTTTTCATGCCGTACACTTGGTCCGGCCCAGGAAATGCGCGCTTTCGCACGTCCTCCGCATAGCCCTTCACGGCGGCCTCGATACCCGGCCCGATATCACCGTAGCGCCGCACGAACTTGGGCACCCGGGGCGACAGCCCGAGCATGTCCTCCAGCACCAGGATTTGGCCGTCACAGGCTGGACTGGCGCCTATACCGATGGTCGGGATCGGCACCTGCTCGGTGATGCGGCGGGCCAGCGGCTCGGCCACCGCCTCGATCACCAGCGAAAACGCCCCCGCGTCGGCGACCGATCTGGCGTCATCCTCGATCGGACCCCAATCCTTCTCCTCGCGGCCCTGGGCACGAAACGAGCCAATCGTGTTGATCGCCTGCGGCGTGAGCCCGACGTGCCCCATCACCGGAACCCCGCGTTCGGTGAGAAATCGAACCGTCTCGGCGAGCCGCCGGCCGCCCTCGACCTTGATGGCGCCGCAGCCGGTTTCCTTCATCACCCGCGCCGCATTCATGAAGGCCTGTTCCTTCGACGCCTCGTAGGACCCGAACGGCATGTCCACCACCACCAGTGCGCGGCTCGAGCCACGCATCACCGCGTGTCCCTGCAGGATCATCATGTCGAGCGTGACCGGCACCGTGGTCTCAAGCCCGTGCATCACCATGCCGAGCGAGTCACCGACCAGAATCACGTCACAATATTTGTCGACCAGACGCGCGGTATGCGCGTGATACGAGGTCAGCGAAACGATCGGCTCGCCGCCCTTGCGCGCGCGGATATCGGGGGCGGTGAGCCGCTTGATCTGCTCTTGGACTGACATGCCTGAACTCGTACTGGAAACGGGATCGCTTAAGCCATCATAGCACGACCCACAAGCACGCCGGCCACATGCTATGATCCGGCGATGACTGCAAGATCCATCCACGAGCCTGGACGCGATCTGCCGATACGCGGCGAATACGACGTGGTCGTGCTGGGCGGCGGGCCGGCCGGTATTGCAGCGGCCGCTTCGGCGGCAGCGCTCGGCCGCAAGACGCTGATGGTGGAGCGCTACGGCTTTCTCGGCGGCATGGGCACAGCAGCCGGCGTGACCGGATTCTGCGGTCTGCATGCCAACGTTCATGGCGAGCATCGCCAGGTGGTGCATGGCATCGTCGATGAGCTTTTGGCGCGGATCGACCGGCTCGGCGGCCTGAACAAGCCGCACGTCGCATTTGGAAAAATCCAGGCGCAGGCCTACGACACCGCGGCGTACAAGTGCGCGGCTGACGATCTATTGCTCGGCCACAAGGCCGAAATCCTGTTTCACGCGCTCGGCGCCGGCGTTGTCATGGACAACGACGACACCATCCGCGCTCTGATCGTGGAAACGAAGTCCGGCCGCGCCGCGGTGATCGGGCGTATCTTCATCGATTGCTCCGGCGACGGCGATCTCGCGGCTTGGGCCGGCGCACCGTTCGAGCGCGGCGACGGCCATGGCGGGATGCTCTATCCGACCATGATGTTTCGGTTGAACGGCGTCGATCCGGCCGCGGCCGGCGAAGCCTGGACCACGATCCCCGCGCTGATGGATGAAGCGGAAGTGCGCGGCGTCAAATTTCCGCGCAAGGGCGCCATCGTCCGGCCGCAGAAAAATCCGATCGAGTGGCGTGTCAACGTCACCCAGATGAAGAAACCGGATGGCAGCGCGATCGATGGGATCGATGCCGATGAGTTATCCGCGGGAGAGGTCGAAGGCCGCAGGCAGGTCATGCAGTTCTTCGAGTTCCTCAAGCGCGAAGCACCGGGCTTTGCCAACGCCTATGTGGTCGACACGCCGCCGCAGCTCGGCATCCGCGAGACCCGGCGGGTCACCGGATCCTATGCGCTGAGCGGCGACGACGTGCTCACCTGCGCAAGCTTTCCTGACACCGTCGGCGTCAACGGCTGGCCGATCGAGGCGCACAACGCCGGCAACGTCGAATGGAAATGGCCGCCGATTCCGCAATCGCGCGGGTTCTGCCACCTGCCCTACCGCATGATCCTGCCGCAGAAGGTCAGCAATCTGCTGGTGGCTGGCCGGTGCGCCTCGATGACCCACGAGGGCCAGTCGGCGGCACGCGTCAGCGGTCCGTGCTTTGTGATGGGACAAGCCGCCGCCAGCGCAGCGCACTTGGCGCTCGCCGGCAATTCCGCGCTCGCCGATATTTCCGTCGAGGCGTTGCAGGGCTTGCTGGAGAAGAACGGCGCCTATCTTGGGCGCGACATCAACTAGATGGGACTCGTGATGCGGACAACGATTGCCTTGCTGGGACTCGTTCTTGCCACTCTGCCTGCGTCGGCGCAGGAATGGCCAATCAAGCCTGTGCGAATCGTCGTGCCGTTCGGCGCCGGCTCCACCCCCGATGTGGTGGCGCGGCTGATCGCCGACCACTTGCAGAAGAAGCTCGGGCAGCCGTTCGTCATCGACAACAAGCCCGGCGCCAGCGGCAACATCGGCACCGATGCGGTCGCCAAGGCCGCGCCTGACGGCACCACCATCGGCGTCAGCATCGGCGGGCCGCTCGCCATCAACACGCTGCTGTTCTCCAAGCTGCCCTACGATCCCAAGACCGACATCGCCCCGATCACTCAACTGATAACGCAGCCGAGTGCGCTCGCGGTGAACTCCAACGTCAAGGTGAAAGACGTCCACGAACTCGTCGCGCTTTTGAAGCGCGAACCGGGCAAATACAACTTTGGCTCGATCGGAAACGGCTCCTTGTCGCACCTCGCCATGGAGGCGATTGCATTGGCAGCCGGAACAAAGATGGTGCACATCCCCTACGCGTCCTCCCCTGCTGCGATGACCGCGATCATCCGCGGCGATGTGCAGATGGGCTGCCTGCCGGCCATCTCGGTGACTCCCCATGTCGCCTCCGGCGCCGTGAAAATCCTGGCGGTGTCGACGGCCAAGCGGTCGCCCTATCTGCCCGACATTCCGACGCTGAAAGAGGCGGGAATCGACGTCGAAGCCGACGCCTGGATGGGCATGATTGCGCCCGGCCACACGCCGGAGGCTATCGTTGCGAAGATTCAGCGCGAGGTGGTAGAAGCGATTGGGACAGCGGCGGTTCGCGAAAAGCTTGCGGCGCAATTGATGGAACCAGTCGGCAGCAGCCCGTCCGAATTTCGGACGCGGATTGATGGCGAGATCGACCGGTGGGGGCCGGTGATCAAGGCCGCGAACGTCAAGGTCAACTGACGGACTTTCGTCCGTAGCGCCTTGGATTGGCGTGGGGAGCAAGGGACGATGAGCGAAGAAACGAATCCCGAGGCCAACGTAAACGTCAACGTGGACGAGTCGGGCATCGTCGCGGCGCAAAACGCGCGGCCATCCGAATGGCCCAAGAAGCTCCGAACGCTGACCGCGGCCGAGCTCGACCGGCTGACCATCGACAGCAGCGGCCGTTTCTACTGGGACGGAGTCATGGTCAACTATGACACCGGTCCCAGGCCGATCGCCGACAAGACGGATTCGCTCGACCGCTCGATGGAAATGCTCGATCGGGCGACCGTCGAATTGGGCGGCCGAAAGCTGCCGACCACGATCGAGGGGCAACTCGCCGAGCCTGCCGGCAGCAGCGCCGAACCCGGTGCGGTCGCACTCGACGTGCACCGCACACAGGCGTCACCCGCGGCGACATTTATCCGTGGCGCAGAACAGACCCGGCTGATGCTATCGACATGGCAGACGCTCGCCGCGGTGATCGTGGTGCTGGCCATCGCGGTCGGCGCCGCCGGCGTCGCGACCTACGGTTACGTTGCCGCGCGCGACTGGGGCTGTAAGACCGGCGCCATCCACGATGGCTGCCCGATGCGCGAGAAGGCGCCGGCCCGGGTGGACATTCCCGCGTAGCGACGCAATTCAGGCAGAGCAGCGCTGGGAACCGCCCGCGTGGGCGACACGCGGGCAGCATAGCGTGGCTTAGCCACGTGCACGCATGCGCACCATGAAGTTGTCGAAGCCCATCTCGGCGACCTGGGTCCAGAGATAAGATTCGCTGCGGAACGGCACCAAGCTGTCGTACATCTTCTTGAACATGGGATTGGATGCCGACAACTCGGCGTAAACGTCATTGGCGGCCTTGTAGCAGGCCTCCATCACGTCCTGCGGGAAGGCGCGAAGCTGCGCGCCGCCGGCGAGCAGCTTCTTGAGCGCCGGCGGATTGAGCTGGTCGTAGCGTCCGAGCACCCAGGCCCAGGCGTCGCCGGAGGCGGTGATGATGGCACTCTGATAGGCCTTCGGCAGCGCATTCCACTTGGGAAGACTGATGATGTTGTGGGCCTGGCCGCAGCCTTCCCACCAGCCGGGATAGTAGTAGTACTTCGCGACCTTGGCGAAACCGAGCTTTTCGTCATCGTAAGGTCCGACCCACTCGGCGGCGTCCAGCGTGCCTTTCTCGAGCGCCGGATAGATATCGCCGGCGGCGAGTTGCTGCGGCACGACGCCGACCCGCTGGATGATGCTGCCGCCGAAACCGCCGATGCGGAACTTGAGGCCCTGGAGATCGGCAACGCTCTTGATCTCCTTGCGGAACCAGCCCCCCATCTGCGCGCCGGTGTTGGCGGCAATGGTGCCGAAGCAATTGTACTTGGCGAGCAGTTCGTTCATCAGCTCGTTGCCGCCGCCGAAGCGGAACCACGAGTTCATCATGCGCGCGTTGAGTCCGAATGGCAGCGCGGTTCCGTACGTGAAGGCCGGGTCCTTGCCCCAGTAGTAGTAGAGCGCGGTGTTACCCATCTCGACCGTGCCGTTCTGCACGGCATCAAGCACTTGCAGGCCGGGCACGATCTCGCCCGCGGCGAACACCTGAATCTGGAATTTGTTGTCGGTGATCTCGGCGATCCGCTTGGCGAAATATTCGCAGCCGCCGTACAGCGTATCGAGCGACTTCGGCCAGCTCGCCGTCAGCCGCCATTTCAGCTCCGGCGAGGATTGGGCGATAGCGGGTGCAGCAACCGCGGCGCCGGCGAGACCAAAGCCGGCGGTCTTGAGAAATTCACGGCGTTTCACAGCGCGCTCTTCGGCACGCTTCTCTGCGCGTTTCATGGCGTTCCCCCTTTGCTTCGTCGGCGAAACGAAAGAGGAGAGACCGCTTATAATGACGACGACCGCCCCATTCGCCGACAATGGCTGATGCTACGCTATGCCATTGCCGGACGAAACGGTCCCGGCCGGGATATTTTCAGGCACGATCCTGGCGGCCAATCGGCAAATGCGATCTAATTGCATGGGATTGCCCAGACTTCATTGCGAGATCGGCGGCGCATGGCCCGGATCACCGTCGCGCTTTGGCTATCACTAGCGATGATCACCGCGCAGACTATGCCGTCCCGCGCCGGTGACGTGCCGAAACAGCTTTATGGAAAATCCATCGTGGTCGCCTGGCCGGAGGAGCGCATGCAGCGCAACGTCGGGCAGCCCCGCTTCTACCAAGTGAAGGCCGCGCACAACTTCAGCGTCTATGTCAGCACCGCAGGGCGAGTGTTCAACCGCATGACCAACATCACCGGCGCCGGTGCGGCATCGAGCGAACAGGTGGTGGGCACAGAAGGCGCATGGCGCGAGCCGGCCTTCGATGCGCGAAAGATGAGCATGGCTCTGAATTACAAATCCGGCGGCCATCGCCAGGTCGAGGTGGAGTTCAACACGGCATTCGACGGCTGCATCGCCAAAGTCACATTCGTAAGACAACCGGGCAGCCCGATCATGGGCTTCAGCCCGATCACCAAGAAGTGGATCGAGTTTCAATCCGTAAAGCCGGGCGAGGCTAGCTGCGAAATCTCAAACGGCAACGTGTTCGGCAAGGACTGAACGGCTGGATCAAACCACCGGCGAGCGGCCGCCATCGACGTTGGTCGCGGTGCCGGTGATGTAGCCGCCCTGCTCGGAAACCAGGAAGCAGGCGAGGTTGGCGAACTCCTCAGCCTTCCCCGCGCGCCCGAGCGGGATCTCCTTTTCACGCGCCTTGTAATATTCGGCGATCGGGACGTTGGCCTTCTTCGCCGCCTGCACGTGCTGATCCGCCTCAATGAAGCCGACCAGCATGGCGTTCACCAGCACATTGTGCGGGGCGAACTCGGCCGACAGCGCCTTGGTCATCGCCATGCCGGCGGCACGGGACACCGAGGTCGGCATGCTGTTCGGCCGCGGCGCCTTGGCGCCGATGTTGAGCACGTTGATGATGCGGCCCCACCGCCGTTCCTTCATCTGCGGGGCGACGTGACGGATCAGGCGCACGGCGGCAAACAGCTTCTGCTCGATGTCGTTATGCAAGATCTCGTCCGTCACCTTCTCAAACGGCATGGCGCGGGAGGTCCCGGCGTTGTTGACGACGATGTCGACCTTGCCGAACGCCTTCATCACCTCGTCGTAGGCGCGCGCGATGTCGGCGGCGACGCCGACGTCGGCCTGCACGCCGATCACCTTGGCGTTGGCCGCCTTCTTGATCGAGGCCACCGCTTCGTCGAGTGTTTCCTTGCCACGCGCCAAAATGGCGACGTCGGCGCCGGATTTGGCAAAGCGCGTGGCGACCGCGAGCCCGATGCCCTTGCTGCCGCCGGTAACGATAGCGGACCGGCCCGAAAGACTGATTTCCATGACATGCTCTCCCGGCCCGCGGCGGCGGGCGCATCATTCCTACCGTTGTCGGACGATAACCGGAAGCCTTATCGGGCGAACTTGCGCGCCACGATGCGGTGAATTTTCTTGCCTGACGAGGCGCTGATCGGCTCGTCGTCAAGCAGGATCACGGCCAAACCTTCGATCGCTTCGCGGATCAGCGCGCTCTCGAAGGCGGAGTAAAGCCGGCCGTGCGGATCGCGCTGGTCGGCGCCGTCGGTGACGCGCCAACTCAGATAAAGGACGCCCTCCGGCCTGAGGATGGTGAGCAGCCGGCGCACCGCGGCCAGAATCTGCGGACGCCGCAGATGCATGATCACAGTCTCGCACAGGACATTGTCGAATGCCTCGCCGGGGACGCCATCGAGTTCCGGCAGCACGGCGGTGGCAAACGTGAGCTTCGGATAGCGCGTGCGTGCATGCTCCAGCAGCGCATCGGAGGCGTCATAGCCGATGGCGTCGTAGCCCGCCGCAACCAGGAACGCGACCTCGCGGCCACTGCCGCAGCCGACATCGGCGGTGCGGCCGCCGGGGCGGAAGAAGCGCTTCACCTGTTCGTGCAGATCGACCGGAGGCGGCTGCTCATGCCAGTCCCTGACAAATTGTTCGGCACCAGCGTCGTAAGCGCCGATCGTCGCCCGATCCATCGCGCTCTCCACCCGGATCAATTTTCGCAATGCTTGTATCATGGGACCGCGACGGCCTCCCCCAACCGATAACCGACGTCGTCCTCGGACTCGCCGGGCGTCGCCACCACGACGCGATTGCGGCCAGCGCGCTTGGCGGCATAGACCGCAGTGTCAGCGCGGCGCATCAGCGTGTCGAGGTCGTAACCAAACGCGTCCGTCGAAGCGATGCCGAGGCTGGCGGTGGCTTTCACCGGCGCCCCCGCCACCGTCATGGTCAGCATCTCGAAGCGATGGCGGATGCGCTCGGCGACCCGGTGCGCCTGCTCCGTTGTGGTATGCGGCAACAGGCAGCAAAACTCCTCGCCGCCGATGCGGAACAGGAAGTCGGTCGGCCGGATGCAGGCATTCACCAGATCCACGAAACTTGTCAGCACATCGTCGCCGCCGGAATGGCCGAGGCGGTCGTTGAGCGATTTGAAGTGGTCGAGATCGAGGAACAGCAGGCACAGCGGCGCGCGCTCGTAGGCATGGCGCTGAAGCATTCGCTCGCCGCGCCACATGAAAGCGCGGCGATTGAGCGAGCCGGTCAACGCATCGGTGTGCGCCTTGGTGCGTTGATCGAACTCCAGGCGCTCTTTCGACATCGCAACGATCAGCACGGTCAGCAACAGCGTGTGAGCGAACATTATGAGGTTGAAGGCTCCGAGCCAGCCCGGTTGCATCGGCAACGCGCCGAACGGGAAAGGCATGTTCCACATCAGGGGTATCCGAAGCGCCATGATCAGCGCGAACGAAGCAAAGATCGCAGTGATCCACCAGCGCGACGGCAGCTCTTCGGCGCGCCCCCGCCAAAATTCGAAGCCTGACAGCGCAAGCAATGGCGCTGCGATGCACGACGACAGCGCGATGCGATACGGCAACGCCTCCAGGAAGGCCGGCATGGTGCAAGCGGCGGTCCACAACAACGGCGTCAACACGACGGCCGTCCAGATCGGCGGCCGGTGCTCGAATGCGCGTGCGCCCTGCCAGCAGCAGGCCAGCGCCGCAAGCAGACTGGCATTGCCGAAACCGATGGTGAGGAAATTGTCCGACGCTGTCGCAGCCCGCAGCATGAACGCGATCGAGGTGAGCACGCCGAGCAGCAGCGAGCCAGCCCACCACGCAAACCACGTCGCATCGCGCGTCTTCATCCAGAACGCGATGAACAGCCCACCAAGCAACAGCTTGATCAGCAGACCAAACAGCAGGACCGTGAATGAATCGATCGCCATGATTGGATGCGGCACGTGACGCGAATCAACCGTCAGTGTAGCGGAGAGCGTGCAGCCCGTGTTGAATTAATAAATTAAATCAACCGTTTGATCGGCGGGCTTATAACATATCCGGACGGAATTTCCGTCGTAGGTTGAGCGACCTCCCCGACACCATGAACATGCCGTCGCCGCGATAATGAATCGTCTTGGGGTATTTCGGGCGCGCGACGACGTGAGCCTTGACGACCTCGAAGATGAAAAGGTCGTAGCTCCGCCGCTGCTCGACCAGCTTGCACTCTAAGTTGACGTGGCACTCCTCGATCAGCGGCGCGGCCACCTCGTCCGCTTCGACGGGCGTCAGATCAAACGCTTCGAACTTGTCGATGTCGGCGCCGGAGCAGTTGCCGATGCCCACAACCTTTTCGGCAAGGCGGACAGCGGGAACGTTGATGACACACTCCCGGCTGCCGGCGATCATGTCATGGCTGTGATTGCTGCTGGAGATCAGACAGCCGACCAGAGACGGCGAGAATTCCAGCACCATGTGCCAGCCCATGGTCATGATGTTGGTCCGGCCTCTGTGCCGAGAAGTGACCAGGACGACCGGCCCCGGCTCCAAGAAGCGGCGTATGTCGCCGACCGGAAAGTCTTGCTTCTCGTGGGAAGGCATGTCGGGTCTCGCGTGTGTCGTTTGAGACAAGTGCGAGTTCGAACATGGGTTCCAAAACAAGCTCAATGCGGGACGGATTGCTCGTAAGTCTCGGGCTTGAAGCCGACCAGAAGCTTGCCGCCGCCGAGTTCGAGCACCGGACGCTTGATCATCGAGGGCTTGTCGAGCATCAGCCCAATCGCCTTCTTCTCGGTGAGCCCTTCTTTGTCCTTGTCGGGTAGCTTTTTGAAGGTCAAGCCGGAGCGGTTGAGCAGCGTCTCCCAGCCTGCCTTCTTGCTCCAGCGCTCCAGGCGGTCCCGGTCGATGCCCGCGCTCTTATAGTCATGAAAGTCGTAGGCAACACCCTTCTTGTCGAGCCACGTGCGGGCCTTCTTCATGGTGTCGCAGTTCTTGATGCCGTAGATGGTGATGGGCATGGTCGTTCCTGTCGCTCGATGGCTCACTTGCCGTCGTCGAGGCTGACGATGATTGCCGCGTTCGCAAAGAGGATGGCGTCGCCGCTGTCGGAGGGGACCTCCAACCCGCCTTTGACCGCCTTGACGGTCACGGTGCCGTAGGGGAGTTCCTTCGCAACCGCCGATATGTCGACCGCCTCGGGGTTCGGCACGCCGATGGTGACATCGACGAACATGTCGTGCGGCGTCTTGCCGAACAGGCGGACAAAGCCGAGGCTGGAATGGCGGATCGCATCCGACACCGCGCGCTTAGCGGCCTTGGTGGCGTCACGTCCGTGAACGTCGACGCCCATGCCCATCTCAGTAACGCAGCGCACACGTGCCATTGTGACGCTCCTTTCACATTAGTGTTTGAAGCAGTTGCCGCGATTCTAGCCTGGGAGTTTTAATGCTCCACCTTAATTGCACGAGGGGGGAGCGACGCGGCAGGACATTCGCCCCTAAAAACTGAGCGCAGGACGGGTTAATCTCGTCGATCTCGGCAAGGGCCTGCTCACGTTGTCACATTTCTGATGCCGTGGATGGGATGAACACCCGCACTTCCATCATTTCGAGAGCTGGGTAGGCGAAATCAGGTTCTTTCGTTCAACATATTGTTCTCCAAGACGAGTTATAAAGTAGCGAGAACCATCGAAGTGCACGTAATCTTTTTTGTGCACCAACACATCAATTGCCCGCTTTAGATTCGCACGCATTGGCGGTCGCGCCCAAATTTCCAATTCACCATAGGTCGCACCGAATTCTCCGCGCTGGTACAGAAGAACAGTGCAATGGTCGCTCGCTTGAAGTTTCGGGCTGAGAATCTTCAAAAAACCATTGAAGTCCTGAACAACTGGCGCCACGCGTTTAACAATTCCATCCACTATTTTTGAAGCCTCGTCGGCAGGAACATTGTGATAGAGCCGGATAAACTCAGCTAGAACCCAATCTAGAACTCCAATCACGAGTGTCGCGTCTTGAAGATTCGGATCGATGCCGTCGCTGAGATGTGCGGTGTCGCGCTTATTGCGAATGTCGTAGACGAGACGGAGAGAGCGGGGGATATGCAGTCGAATCGCATCGCCGAATTTTGATCCATCCAGATTAGACAATTCCAAAATGAGTTTGTCGGTACTGGCGAGCGGTTTCGTCAAGGGCGTGAATGTCTTCTTGGTTTCGTACTCAAGCAAACGAAATGCGGCCTCGCAGAACCTTCCCCCCTCTACGGCGGAAAGACGCAAGCCACCCAAATAGAAGTTGCGCTTTGCCTCGGAATAGGCCTCAAGCAGTTCGTGAACAAGTTTTCCGTCCAATTTTGAGGCCAGCTGTGCCTCAACGGTTGTCCGCATCTATCAATCTCGTTTTCTGGACTTCTTCCTTTTGCCTCGGCCTTTTGCGCTCGTCTCAACCGACTTGACCGCTTGCTGATCAGGAAGAGCGACTACAACATCCTCGCCCAGTGTGGTGAGTTGCTTTTCTTTAGGACCCCGATTGGACAAATACTTGGCGGCGCGGGTAGCGTTATCGAGAGCGCGGGTCATATTGAGGCTGGAGCCCCCGGAATCCGTGTGCGCCTTAGTGACGTCCTTCGACGAGAACCCCGGATTTCCAGAAGTCTGGACAATAAAGTATCCAAGACATGCAACACGCTGAACGTCTGTTGCTGGGCGCTTTATTCGAATAAATGCACGAGCATCCTTTCTCGCTATCGCCGATTGAACATCACCGGCGGAAGCACCGGGTGGTGCTCCCCAACTGCCGTTCGCGTTAGGGGTAACTACACCGCTTTGATTTCCCGCTAAGTTGCCAACGGCGACGCCCCAGCGATTTGCTGCCGATTGAAGTACCCAGCGTCGATCCGCTTCCTCCAACGTCTCCAACGCCTTCACAACCGCAACGAGCGCGGCGGTCGGGTCTGACTTTTTCGCTTGCATGCGCCTTTGTCCCTGTCTGGACTTTCGAGCGTTCCATGCTGCAGAACGGGCATCAACCCTGAGTAGTTCTAGGAACATAAAGTGAACAATATGTCAATACCGCTCACTCCCACTCAATCGTCCCCGGCGGCTTGCTGGTCACGTCATACACCACACGGTTGACGCCCTTGACCTCGTTGATGATGCGGGTCGCCACATTGCCGATGAACTTCATGTCGAATGGATAGAAGTCGGCGGTCATGCCGTCGGTCGAGGTGACGGCGCGCAAGCCGACCACGAAATCGTAGGTGCGGCCGTCGCCCATGACGCCGACCGTCTTGACCGGCAGGATCACGGCGAAGGCCTGCCAGATATCGTCGTAAAGACCGGCCTTGCGGATTTCGTCGATGTAGATGGCGTCGGCGAGGCGGAGGATGTCGAGCTTGTCGCGGGTGATGTCGCCGGGGCAGCGGATGGCGAGGCCCGGGCCGGGGAACGGATGACGGCCAACGAAAATATCGGGCAGCCCAAGTTCGCGGCCGAGCGCCCTCACCTCGTCTTTGAACAGTTCGCGCAGCGGCTCGACCAGCTTCATGTTCATACGCGCCGGCAGGCCGCCAACGTTATGGTGCGACTTGATGGTGACCGACGGCCCGCCGGTAAACGACACGCTCTCGATCACGTCCGGATAGAGCGTGCCCTGGGCCAGAAATTCCGCGCCGCCGATTTTTTTTGCCTCGGCCTCGAACACGTCGATAAACAACTTACCGATGGTCTTGCGCTTGGCTTCCGGATCGGTGACGCCGTTGAGCGCGCCGAGGAATGTTTCCGAGGTGTCAACATGGACCAGCGGAATGTTGTAGTGGCCGCGGAACAGATCGACCACGGTCTTGCCTTCGTTCAGCCGCAACAGCCCGTGGTCGACGAACACGCAAGTCAATTGATCGCCGATCGCCTCATGGATCAGCACCGCGACCACCGCTGAATCGACGCCGCCCGACAGCCCGCAGATCACGCGGCCGTTGCCGACCTGCTTGCGGATTTTCTCCACCGCCTCATCCTTGAAGGCACGCATGGTCCAGTCGCCACGGGCGCCAGCGATCTTGCGGACGAAGTTGCGCAAGAGCTGCGCGCCCTGCGGCGTGTGCATCACCTCAAGGTGGAACTGGGTAGCGTAGAATTTCCGCTTCTCATCGGCAATCATGGCGATCGGCGCATTCGGCGAGGTGCCGACCACGCGGAAGCCGTTCGGCAAGCGCGTGACGCGGTCGCCGTGGCTCATCCAGACCGGATAGGTGCCACCCTTTTTCCAGACGCCCTCGAACAGCGGCGTGTCTTCGGTCACCGTAACGTCGGCACGGCCAAATTCACGGTGATGACCGGCTTGTACTTCGCCACCGAGCTGATGCGCCATCGCCTGCTCGCCGTAGCAGATGCCGAGCACCGGCACGCCGGCGTCGAACAATTCCTTGGGAGCGAGCGGCGCGTTCTTGTCGAGCACCGAGGCAGGCCCGCCGGACAGGATCACGGCGGTCGGCTTCATCCGCGCGAAGGCCTCGGCGGCCTTCTGGTACGGAACGATCTCGGAATAGACCTTCTCTTCGCGGACCCGGCGCGCGATCAGTTGCGTCACCTGGGAGCCGAAATCGACGATGAGAATCTTGTCGTGCTGTTCCATGGCGGGTTCTAGGGCAGCCGCCCGAGTCTGTCGAGCTTGCGCAGGTGGTGTCATGTCGAGCGCCGCATCATGCTGACGAAAAACCCGTCGGTGTCGGTCCGGCGCGGCGTCATCAGCAGGCCTTCCTGCGAGACGAGCGCCGCCCGGCCAAACATATAGGCGCGCTCGCCCAGGGCACCGGCCACATCGCCCGGCTTTTCCACGGAAAAATCCGGATGGCGGGCGGCAAAGGCGCGGATTTGGGCGCCATTCTCCTCGTCCAGCACCGAGCAGGTGATGTAGGCGATGCGGCCGCCCGGCCGGACCAGGGCGGCGGCGCGCTCCAGCGTTTCGACCTGGTCCTTCAGCCGCACCTCAAGCGCGCCTGGCCGGATGCGCCATTTGGCGTCCGGATTGCGCCGCCAGGCGCCGATGCCGGTGCAAGGCGCATCGATCAGCACAAGGTCGATCTTGCCGTGCAGATCGGCCAGTTCGTTGCCGACCGACTTCGGCGGGCGCACCTGGACGTTGCGAGCGCCGGAGCGCTCCAGCCGCTGATGGATCGGCGCAAGCCTGCGCTTGTCGTTGTCGGTGGCATAAATCTGGCCCTTGTTCGCCATCGCGGCCGCGAGTGCGAGCGTCTTGCCGCCGCCGCCGGCGCAGAGATCGACCACCTGTTCTCCGGGCTTGGCATCCGCAAGCAACGCTGCGAGCTGCGAGCCTTCGTCCTGGATTTCGACGAGACCCTTGAGGTACGCAAACTCCGCATGCACGGCCGGGCTCTTGGCGTCGGCGCGGAGTTTGATGCGTAGCCCGTGCGGCGACCACCGGGTCGGCTCAGGACCGAGATCGGCGAGCGAACGCGCGGCCTCCTCGCGCGTGGCCTTGAGCGCATTGGCGCGAAGATCGAGCGGCGCGCGCGAGGCCAGCGCCGCGCCCTCCTCCGCGCGCTCGTCGCCGAACACGCGGGCGAGATATGGATCGAGCCATTCCGGATAGTCGCCCAGCACGTGCGGCGGCGCGCCTGTGAGGTCAGCCGTAGCGAGACGCGTGCGCTCGGCGTCGGTCAGCGGCGGCGGCGAATGGCCGGTACCGTCGGCCAGCCGTGCCACCGCATCCACGTCGAGCGCACGCTCGCGAACCAGCATGCCGAGGGCGGTGGCGCGCGGCGCATCATCGCCCATCAGATAGCCCGACGAAGCACGACGGCGCAGCGTGTCGTACACCAGGCCGGCAATGCCGGCGCGGTCGCCGGAACCGGCGAAGCGGTGCGATAGGCCCCAATCCTTCAGCGTATCGGCGGCGGGCCTGCGCTTCGCGCCGATATCCGCCAAGACTTCAATTGCGGCGGCGAGCCGCGCACCAGGAGTCATGGTCGCGGCTCACGGCAGACCGAGCATGATCCTGACAATGAAGATCAGCCACATAATCGCCAGTACGAAGCAACCGACGCCGAAGAACGGGCCACGCTGCTTGAGATTGTTGGTCGTCACGTGAATCGTGGCATGCGCAACCCGCGACAATACGAATATCCAGGCCAACACCACGAACACCACATCAGCATGTTTAGTGATGATCGCCAGGATGGTCAGCACGTAGAACAGCACCGGCAATTCGAACTGGTTGGCGAATGAGTAGCTGACCTGCATCGTCTGCCTCGGCCAGTTCGGCTGCCGCAGATCGACATCCTCCGCCCTCACTGTGCCGCGGCTGAACGCCGCGCGCAAAGTCGCCAGCCAGAAGATAAGGATGAAGGTGAGGATGACTTCAACGAACAAAGGCGCGAGGATCATGGGAAGCGTCATGGGAGAACCCCTCTGAAATGGCGTGGCGGCAAGTGCTGTGCGGTCTATGTAGTGGTCGAGGCAAGGTTCGGAAACACCCCGATGGCCACGGCACAGTGTCACGCCGACGCGACGCGCACCAGCATCTTGCCGAAGTTTTCGCCGCGAAGAAGACCGATCAGCGCGCGCGGCGCGTTCTCGATACCGTCGACAATATCCTCGCGGTGCTTGATGCGCCCGTCGCGCAGCCAGCCGGATACGTCGCGCAGGAAATCGCCCTGGCGCGCGGCGAAGTCGGTGACGATGAAGCCGCGCAAGGTCAGCCGTTTGGTCAGGATCGCCCGCGTCAGCGCCGAAGTGCGCAGTTCGCCGGCCGGCATCTCGGTGGCGTTGTAGGTTGCGATCTGGCCGCACACCGGAACCCGGGCAAAATTGTTGAGCAGCGGGAACACCGCCTCGAACACCGCACCACCGACGTTCTCGAAATAAACGTCAATGCCGTTCGGGCATGCCGCCTTGAGCCGTCCCGGCAAGTCAGGCGCGCGATGATCGAGGCAGGCGTCGAAGCCCAGTTGTTCGGTGACGTAACGGCATTTGTCCGGCCCGCCCGCGATACCAACGGCGCGCGCGCCCTTGATCCGCGCGATCTGGCCGACGGCGGAACCGACCGCGCCCGAGGCCGCCGATACCACAACAGTCTCGCCTGCCTTCGGCTTGCCGATCTCGTCGAGGCCCGTGTAAGCAGTCATTCCCGGCATGCCGAGCACGCCCAGCGCGGTCGAAACCGGCGCGATCGACGGATCGATTTTTCGAGCGAGTTTGCCCTGGCTCAGGGCATGCGTCTGCCAGCGGCTCGGACTCAGCACGATATCGCCAACGGCGTAGTCCGCGAGATTGGACGCCACCACCTCGCTGACGGTGCGGCCTTCCATCACCTGCCCGATCGCGACAGGCGTGGCGTAAGACGGCGCGTCACTCATTCGCCCGCGCATATAAGGATCGAGCGACAGCCACAGCGTGCGCAGCAGCATCTCGCCGGGTCCTGGCTGCGGGACCGGTATTTTCTCGATGCGGAAATCGGACGGTTTCGGCTCGCCGACCGGGCGGGCGGCAAGGACGATCCGCGTGCCCGTGGAACTATCGGCCACCATATCGTTCGCTACGCGCGGCTCGGATAATTCGGGCTCTCGCGCGTGATGGTGACGTCGTGGACGTGACTCTCGCGCAGGCCTGCCGAGGAGATGCGGATGAACTGCGCCTTGGCGTGCAGCTCCGCCATGTCCTTGGCGCCGACATAGCCCATCGCCGCGCGAAGGCCGCCGGCGAGTTGATGCAGCACCGTGGCGACCGGACCTTTGTAGGGCACTTGGCCCTCGATGCCCTCGGGCACCAGCTTGAGGTGATCCTTGATGTCCTGCTGGAAGTAGCGGTCGGCCGAACCGCGCGCCATCGCGCCGACCGACCCCATGCCGCGGTAGCTTTTGTAGGAACGGCCCTGCCAGAGATAAGAGTCACCCGGCGTCTCATCGGTGCCGGCGAGCAGAGAGCCTACCATCGCAACATCCGCGCCAGCGGCAAGCGCCTTGGCGAGATCGCCGGAATATTTGATGCCGCCGTCGGCGATCACCGGTGTGTTGGCCTTCTTGGCGGCCTCGACCGCGTCCATGATCGCGGTGAGTTGCGGCACGCCGACACCGGCCACCATTCGCGTGGTGCAGATCGAGCCCGGCCCGATGCCGACCTTGATGCAATCGGCGCCGGAGTCGATCAGCGCCTGTGCGCCGTCGGCGGTGGCGACATTGCCGGCCACCACCTGCACCTTATTGGAGGCGCGCTTGATGCGGTTCACCGCATTGAGCACGTGCTGCGAGTGACCATGGGCGGTGTCGACCACGACGAGATCGACGCCGGCATCGATCAGCTTCTCGGTGCGGTCATAGCCCTTGTCGCCGACCGTCGTCGCCGCAGCAACACGCAACCGGCCCTGCTCGTCCTTGCAGGCGTTCGGATTGGCCACCGCTTTCTCGATATCCTTGACCGTGATCAGGCCAACGCAACGGTATTGCGCGTCGACCACCAGGAGCTTCTCGATGCGGTGCTGATGCAAGAGCCGCTTGGCCTCGTCCTGCCCAATGCTCTCGCGCACGGTGACAAGCTGATCCTTGGTCATCAGCTCAGCCACCTTTTGCTGCGGATCGGTGGCGAAGCGCACATCGCGGTTGGTGAGAATACCGACCAGCTTACCGGCCTGACCGTTGCTGCCGCCCTCCACCACCGGCACGCCAGAAATGTTGTGTTCGCTCATCAGCGCCAGAGCGTCGGCCAGCGTCGAGTCCGGATGGATGGTGAGCGGGTTCACCACCATGCCCGACTCGAACTTCTTGACCTGGCGGACCTGAGCGGCCTGGACATGCGGCTCAAGGTTCCGGTGCAGCACGCCGATGCCGCCGGCCTGCGCCATCGCGATGGCCATCTTGGATTCCGTCACCGTATCCATGGCCGAGGCGACGATCGGCAGATTGAGCGCGATCGAGCGGGTGATGTGGGTGCGGATATCGACTTCGGACGGCAGCACGTCGGACAGGCCTGGCTTCAGCAGCACGTCGTCGAAGGTGAATGCCTCAGGAAATGAATTGCCGATCACGGCCATGACCAACTCCGGCTCGCCCTCACGTTTCGGGCTTATGCGGTCCCAGATAGGTAAAATCGGTGGTTTTGCGAGGACCTGCATCCTCGCCCGACTCGGGCCCGCTTTTGGGTTGGCGATGGTGGATAGCACCGCGTTGGCGGCTTTCATAGGAAATTCGGCAGCAATCTCCCAACCATCCACCGCCACTCCCATATCATGGGGGGAGCCGAATCATTCGCGCACCCGCCCCTACGGGTTGCCTCACCCGAGTGCCGCATGCCGATGAAGCACGACCGCCTGGTGCCGATCATCGTGGCGGTCGCGCTGTTCATGGACAACATGGACTCCACGGTGATCGCCACCTCGCTGCCGGCGATCGCCGCCGACATCGGCACCAGCCCGCTGACGCTCAAGCTGGCGGTGACGTCGTATCTGCTGTCGCTCGCGGTGTTCATCCCGATGAGCGGCTGGACGGCCGACCGGTTTGGCGCGCGGACGGTGTTCCGCGCCGCCATCGGCGTGTTCGTGCTGGGTTCGATCTGCTGCGCGCTGTCCGGCTCAATCGCGCAATTCGTCTTCGCCCGTATCCTCCAGGGCATAGGCGGGGCGATGATGACGCCGGTCGGGCGCCTGGTGCTGGTGCGCACGGTCGACCGCCGCGAGCTCGTCAACGCCATGGCATGGGTGTCGATTCCGGCGATGATCGGCCCGCTGATGGGCCCGCCGCTCGGCGGCTTCATCACCACCTATGCGTCGTGGCACTGGATCTTCCTGATCAACGTGCCGATAGGGTTGATCGGCATCGTGCTGGTGACGCGCTACATCGAAAACATCAAGGCCGAGATTCCGGAGCGTTTCGACTTTCCCGGCATGGCATTGTCGGGCACCGCGGTGGCGGGATTGACGTTCGGCCTTTCGGTCGCGGGCTTCGAGATCGTGCCATGGCCGGTGGTGCTGGCGATCCTCATGACCGGCGCCGTGGCGCTCGGCTTCTACCTCGCCTACGCGCGGCGGGCGCCGGCCCCGATCCTCGACCTCAGCCTGCTCCGGCTGCCGAGCTTCCGCGCCAGCCTGATCGGCGGCTTCATGTTCCGCATCGGCGTCGGCGCCATGCCGTTCCTGTTGCCGCTTCTGCTCCAGGTCGGATTTCACCTGACGCCGTTCCAATCCGGCCTGATCACGTTCACCTCGACCATGGGCGCTCTGTTCATGAAGGCCGGCGCGCCGCGGATGCTCAAGATGTTCGGCTTCCGCAATGTGCTGGTGTGGAACGCGATCCTCGGCGGACTGTCGATCGCGGCCTGCGCAGTCTTCCGGGACTCGACGCCGTTCTGGATGATGATCGCCATCCTCATGCTGGGCGGCTTCTTCCGTTCGCTGCAGTTCACCTCGGTCAACGCGCTGGCCTACGCCGAAGTACCGGTGGCGCGGATGAGTCGCGCCACCGCGCTGGCCGCGGTTGGCCAGCAGGTGTCGCTCGCGACCGGGGTCGCGGTCGGCGCGCTGACCGTCGAGATGGTGGTGCGCTTCAACGCGCAGGCCACCATCATGGCGTCGGATTTTCCGCCGGGGTTCCTGCTGGTCGGGCTCATCGCGGCAAGCTCGGCGCTGATCTTTTGGTGGCTGCCGCCCAATGCTGGCGCCGAGATGGCGAACCGGGTTCCGGCGACCGCCGGCGCGTCGGATCAGCGCACAGGCGGATGATGGCGGCAGCCCGCTGGTCCGGCCACAATCGCGGCGGTAAATTCCGCCGATGGTTCGCACGCTGAATGCCACGCTGGTTTGCCTGGCCCTGGCCCTTGTCACGGCAGCGCTTGCCGCATCGCCCGCCGCCGCGCAGCAGAAACTTTCCGAGGAGCAGCGCTGCACTGGAGGAAGCGGCATCACAGCCGACACCCAAATCACCGCCTGCACGGCGCTGATCGACGGCAAGCGGCTGACCCGGCAGAACCTTGCTGTCGTGCATACCAACCGCGGCGTCGCCCACGCAAAGACCGCCAACTACAGCGCCGCCATCGCCGACTTCGACGCGGCGCTGCGGATCAATCCGAATTACGCGCGCGCCACCACCAATCGCGGAAGCACGAATTTCGCACGGCGCGACTTCGATGCCGCCGTCGCCGATTTCAGCCAGGCCATCAAGCTCAATCCGAAGGATGCGAGCGCCTACACCAGCCGCGGCCTGGCGTTTGCAGAGCGTCGCGACTACGACCGCGCGCTCGCCGACTATGACGCAGCGCTCAAGCTCGACCCCAAATCGGTACTCGCCCATCTCAACCGCGGCCTGGTGTGGGAGGCGCGCGCCGATCATGACCGCGCCATTGCCGAATTCGACATCGCCATCGGCCTTGCGCCTGACAACACCGCAGCCTTAAGCGCCCGTGGGCTCGCGCTCAGCGCTCGCGGCGAATTTGACCGGGCGCTTGCCGACTTTGACCGCACCATCGCACTCGAACCGGACAACGCCAATTATTTCGACCACCGCGGCAACGTCTGGCGCGACCGTGGCCGCTTCGAACGCGCCATCGAGGACTACGACAAGGCGCTCGCGCTCGCGCCGAACTTCGCCTTCGCCTACTACAACCGGGCGCAGGCGCACTATCTGTCCGGCCGCTTCAAGGAGGCGCTGGCTGACGCATCCAAGGCCGCCCAGCTCAACGAAAACGCGCAGGCACTGAGCCTGCGCGGACTGATCCAGGAAAAGCTCGGCGCCCGCGACCTCGCCATCGCCGACCTGCGCCGCGCGACAGAACTCAATCCGAACCTGCGCCAACCTGCTGAAGCGCTGCTGCGCCTCGGTGTGGCGGCCAAGCCCAACTAAGAAGCGCAAAAAAGCGAAAGCCCGCGACTGCGGGCCATCGCTGTTCAATGCACACTTGCGCGCTTAGATGACGTGCAGGAGCCACAAAACGATCACCAGGCCCAGCGGCACGCCCAGCAGCCACAGGATGATGGGCATCTTCCGTCTCCTCTCCGTTCAGGTGACGGCTTAACTCGCAATTGCCGTGATAAGTTCCGGCGGCACGCGATTTTTTCGAAGTACAAACTCAGCCGCGAAAGCCGGTCGCCAGCACGTAAAGCTCGGCGGAATCGGCCCGGCTCGCTGCAGGCTTAACGTGCTTCACCGCAGCGAAGTTGCGCTTGAGGTCAGCGAGCAGCGCACTCTCTGTGCCCCCCTGAATAACCTTGGCGAGAAAGGCGCCGCCAGGTTTGAGCACTTCGGCGGCGAACTGCGCCGCGGTTTCGACAAGCGCCATGATCTTCAGATGGTCGGTCTGGCGATGACCGGTGGCGTTGGCAGCCATGTCGGACAACACCACGTCGGCCGGACCGCCGAGCATGGCCTTGAGTTTGTCCGGCGCGGCCGGATCGAGGAAATCGATCTGCGCGAATTCGACGCCGGGGATCGCCTCCATATCGAGCAGGTCGATGCCGACCACCCGTCCCCGCTCGCCGACACGTTTTTTGGCAACTTGGCTCCAACCGCCGGGCGCGGCGCCTAGATCGGCCACGCGCGCGCCGGGTTTCAGAATGTGGTGCTTATCGTCGATCTCGATCAGCTTGAAGGCGGCTCGCGAGCGAAAACCCTCGCGCTTCGCACGCGCGACATATGGATCGTTGAGCTGACGCTCAAGCCATGCGCGCGATGACTGCGATTTGCGCTTGTCCTTGACGCGGACCTTGAGCGCGCGCCCGCGGTCGCTTTTCTTCGTCGTCACGGCGCCGACGCCTCGGCTGCACCCCAGACGCCGTCCTCGCGCATCATCTGCACCAGCATGCCTTCGCGCAGCCCGCGGTCTGCGACGCGCAGCCGTTCGCATGGAAACGCGCGGCGGATCGCTTCGAGGATGGCGCAGCCGGCCAGCACCAGGTCGGCGCGCTCTGGACCGATGCACGGATTGGCGACGCGGCCCTCGTAGCTCATGGCGAGCAGATGCTCGACCACACCGGTGACCTGCGTCTCGCTCATCCAGCAGCCGTCAACGCGGCGGCGCTCATACCGCGGCAGATCGAGATAGACCCCGGCGACAGTGGTTACCGTCCCGGAGGTGCCTAGCAGGTGAAGGCCCTGCGTGCCGCCATGCTCTGCGGCGAAGCGATTCACGTGAATGGCAACCTCGGCGATCATCGCCTCGAACTGCTCGCGGCTTACGGTGACTCCGCCGTGACGCTCGGCGAGCGTCACCACTCCGATTGGAATCGAAATCCAGGCGTCGATCGCCGGGTGCGGTGGGCCGTAACGGGTGGCGCCGCAGCGGCCAAGTCGCACCAGTTCCGACGAGCCGCCACCAATGTCGAACAGGATCACGCCATCCGCCGCCGGATCGACCAGCGGCGTGCAACCGGTGGCGGCGAGCCGCGCCTCTGTTTCGCGATCGACGATTTCCAGGTCGATACCGACCTCGTTGCGGATGCGTTCGAGGAAATCGAGACCGTTGGCGGCCGATCGGCAAGCTTCGGTGGCAATCAGCCTGGTGCGGGTGACGCCACGGTTTCTCATCTTGGCGCGGCACACGCGGAGCGCATCGACGGCGCGCAGGATCGCCGCCTCGCTGAGCACGCCCGAACTGGTGATGCCCTCGCCGAGGCGGATGATCCGCGAGAACGCATCGATTACACGGAAGCTGTCGCGGGTGGCGCGCGCCACCAGAAGCCGGCAATTGTTGGTGCCAAGGTCGAGCGCGGCATAGGTCGGACCGGACAGGTCGAGCCCGCCCTGCCCATCGTGGCGCTCATCCGAACGCCCACTGTGGCGCGGATGCCGATACGGCGACCGCCGGCCCCGCCGAGGCCCGTCGGGGTCCCGGTTCGGCGCAGGGCCGAGGCCGGTCGCCCGGGCCTCGTCGTCCATTGCAAACCTTTCCCCGCGCCGAAGCCTTAAAGCCCTCAAGCTGGCTCGACGGCGCAGCGGTGATCTCGCACTTCGAGACAAAGTCTAAAGAGCAGCACCGCGCGGCGCAACTCTGGGAAGCCGGCAGAACATGGCGAGAACCGCTGGCTGTGCTTGTGAAAAAGGCCTTGGTCCTCTATTTCAGCAATAGAATTTTCGTCCGTCATGCCCGGCCCTGTGCCGGGCATCCACGTCTTGCTTGCCTGCGGCCAGGCGTGAATGGCCGACAAGCCGGGCCACGACGTTGAGAGGACCTGTCTGAGCGCCCCAGGAACATCATGAACATCCAGGACACTGCCGCCATCAAATCGGCCTACGCCATCGGTCAGCCGGTCAAGCGCAAAGAGGACGATCGTCTCCTGCGCGGACAAGGGCGTTACACCGACGACGTCAATCTGCCGAACCAGGCCTACGCCTACATGCTGCGCTCCAGCGTCGCGCATGGGCGGATCAAGTCGATCAACACCGATGCCGCGAAAACGATGCCGGGTGTGCTCGGGGTCTACACCGGCGAAGATCTGAAAGGGTATGGCACCATCCAGTCGGCGCTGCCGTTCAAGAGCCGGGATGGCTCGGACATGAAGAAGCCGGGTCGCGCCATGCTGCCGACCGACAAAGTGCGCTTCGTCGGCGATCCGGTCGCCTGCGTGGTGGCGAATACGCTATTGCAGGCCAAAGACGCTGCCGAGGCGATCGAACTCGACATCGAGCAGCTTCCCGTGCTGGTGGACTTCACCAAGGCTGATGCGAGCGGTGCGCCGGCAATCTTCGAAGACATCCCCAACAACGTCGCGCTCGATTTCCACTACGGCGACACCGAGAAGGTGAACGCCGCCTTCGCGAACGCGGCCCACAAGGTGAAGCTCAAAATTGTCAACTCGCGGCTGGTCGTCAACGCGATGGAGCCTCGCGCCGCGGTCGGTGAATACGACAAGGCCAAGGAAAGCTACACGCTCCATTCTGTCAGTCAGGGCGTGATGGGGCTGAAGGCCGGCATCACCGGCGCCATGAAGACAACGCCGGACAAGATGCGCGTTGTCACGGGCAACGTCGGCGGCTCGTTCGGCATGAAGGCACCGGTCTATCCGGAATACGTCTGCATTCTGCACGCCGCAAAACTGCTCGGCCGTCCGGTGAAATGGACCGATGAGCGTTCGTCGAGCTTTATGTCGGACAGCCACGGCCGCGACCACGAGCAGACCGCCGAATTGGCGATGGATGCCGAAGGCCATTTCCTCGCGCTGCGGATCACCGGCTACGGCAACCTCGGCGGATTCCAGAGCCAGATGGGACCACAGGCCCCGACGCTAAACACCGTGCGCAACTCGATCAGTCTCTATCAAACGCCGGTGATGGAAGTGAACACCAAGGTCGTGTTCACCAACACCACGCAGCTTGCTCCCTACCGCGGCGCCGGCCGCCCCGAGGGCAATTACTACATGGAGCGGCTGATCGACTACGCCGCCGCCGAGTGCGGCTTCGATCGCATCGAGCTTCGCCGCAAGAACCAGATTCGCAAAAGCCAGATTCCCTGGAAATCGGCCGCCGGCACCACCTACGACAGCGGCGACTTTCCGGCGATTCTCAAGAAGGCGCTTGAGGCCTCCGACTGGAAAGGCTTCAACAAGCGGAAACGTGAGAGCAGGAGACGCGGCAAGGCACGCGGCATTGGTGTTGGCTGCTTCCTCGAGGTGACGGCGCCGGCCAACAAGGAGATGGGCGGCATCGCCTTCGATGCCGATGGTGGCGTCACCATTCGTACCGGCACGCTCGATTATGGGCAGGGCCATGCCACGCCGTTCGCTCAGGTGCTGAGCGATCGTCTCGGCGTGCCATTCGATAAGGTCCGCATTCTTCAGGGCGACAGCAACGAGTTGCTTGCCGGCGGCGGCACTGGCGGCTCGCGGTCGATGATGAACTCGGGTCAGGCGATCGTCGAAGCTGCGGCCAAGGTGGTGGAGCAAGGCCGCCAGATCGCCTCGCATGCGCTCGAAGCCTCGGCCGGCGACATCGAGTTCAAGGACGGCAAGTTCGTCGTCGCCGGCACCGATCAGCAGATCGGCATCATGGAACTGGCGCAGAAGGTCCGTGCCGGGATGAACCTGCCACCCGACGGCCCCCAGTCACTCGACGTCAAGCACGTCAGCGACGGCTCGCCTGCCGCTTATCCGAACGGCTGCCATGTCTGCGAGGTCGAGGTCGATCCGGACACCGGTGTCATCGAGATCGTGAAATATCTCGCGGTCAACGACTTCGGCACCATCATCAATCCGATGCTGACCGATGGTCAGACCCACGGCGGCGTTGTGCAAGGCCTTGGCCAATGCCTGCTCGAACAGGTGGTCTATGACGAACAGGGTCAGCTCCTGACCGGCTCGTTCATGGATTACGCCATGCCGCGCGCCAACAACACCCCAAGCTTCGACGTGGTGAGCCATCCAGTGCCGGCGACCACCAACCCGCTCGGTGTGAAAGGTTGCGGCGAGGCCGGCTGCGCCGGCTCACTGACCTCGATCATGAACGCGGTGGTCGATGCGCTGTCGGAGTACGGCATCAAGCACATCGACATGCCGGCGAGCCCGGCGCGGGTCTGGCAGGCGATCCAGGACGCGAAGAAGGCGCAATGACCGTTTCGACCGACCTCGCCTTTGCGGCGCGGCGCAGCGGCGACATCCGCCTGATCGGCAGTGTCAGCCTCGCCCATTGCGTCAGCCATTTCTACATGCTGGTGCTGCCGCCACTGTTCGCCGTGGTTCAGACCGAGTATGGCGTGAGCTATACCGAGCTCGGGCTCTGTTTCACCGTGTTCAACGGGACCTCGGCGCTGCTGCAAACCCAGGCCGGTTTCCTGGTGGACCGCGGGAATGCCCGGCTGGCGCTGGTTGCCGGCCTGCTCATCGAGGCGGCAGCCCTCGTGATCGCGGCGAGCATCCATTCGTATTGGGTGCTGGTCGCGATGTTCGCGGTGATGGGCGTGGGCAACACGGTGTTTCATCCCGCCGACTATTCGCTGCTGTCGCACCGCGTGGCGACCCCGCGCATGAGCCAAGCCTATTCCATGCATGGCTTCGCCGGCATGCTGGGCAGCGCCGCCGCACCCGCAAGCATGCTGGCGATGTACGGCCTGTTCGGCTGGCGCGGCGCATTTCTCGGCACCGCGATCCTGGGTGCGATCGCTGCCATGATCGTCCTGTTCACGGTCGACGACGGACCGGACGAGGCGCCTAAGCCGCGCGACAACGCGGCCGCGAGTGCCGACCGCGCACTGCTGCTGTCGCCGCCGATCCTGGTCAATTTCGTGTTCTTCCTGCTGCTGGCGATGGCGGGCTTCGGCCTCCAGAATTTTCTGGTCGTCGGGCTCGGCGCGTTGCACCACACCGATCCGGTCGCCGCCAATGCCGCGCTGTCCGGCAACTTGTTGATGAGCGCATTCGGGGTGCTGCTTGGCGGCTTCATCGCAAACCGCGTCAGGCAGCATCGCCTGCTCGCCTCGGTCGGCCTCTCGGCATCGGTGATCGCCACGCTGCTGATGGCGAACTTCAACCTCAGCGCGGGGCTGCTGTTCGCCATGATGTCAGTCGCGGGTCTTCTTTACGGCATGGTGATGCCGTCGCGCGACATGATCGTGCGCGAGGTGACGCCACCCGGCGCCTACGGCAAGGTGTTCGGCTTTGTCACCAACGGCTTCAACATCGCCGGCATTCTGGCGCCGCTGATTTTCGGCGCACTCCTCGACCACGGCGCGGGCCGCTCGTTTTTCTACATCATAGCTGCGTTCGGGATCGCTTCGATCGTCGCGGTCGCATGCGTGCCGCGGCGCCCACCGGCATGATCTCTCCGCTCCGCGCGCTGGTGCTGCTCTGGCTCGCGGGCGTGGCGCTGCGGCTCACCATCCTGGCGGTGCCTCCGGTCATCCCGTTGATCCACGACGATCTGCATCTGTCGGAGACGCAGGTCGGCATCCTGTCCGGGTTGCCAATGGTGCTGTTCGCAGGCGGCGCCATCGCCGGCTCGCTGATGATCGCGCGGCTCGGCGCGCTGAATGCGTTGCACATCGGGATCGCCATGTGCGCATTCGGTTCGGTACTTCGAGGCGTCGGGCCCAGCGTCGCGATGCTCTATGTCGGCACCGCTGTCATGGCGTTCGGCGTCGCGGTGATGCAGCCTTCGCTTCCACCGCTCGTTCGCGCCTGGGTGCCCCAACGAATCGGCTTTGCCACGGCGGTCTACACCAACGGTCTACTGATCGGCGAAATCCTTCCTGCCGCACTGACGATCCCGCTGTTGCTGCCGCTCATTCAACAAAGCTGGCCGGGCAGTTTTCTGTTCTGGGGCCTACTGGTCGCAGCGATCGGAGTGGTTCTCATCAGCTACGCACCGAAAACGCCCCTGCCCGCGCCGACTGCGGCAAGCCGCCGCTGGATTCCGGATTTCCGGAGCGGACAGCTATGGCGGATCGGGCTTCTGCTTGGCAGCGTCAACGCCACTTACTTTGCGATGAACGGCTTCCTGCCGGACTACCTCACCCACACCGGACGGCCCGAGTTGATCAACGCGAGCCTGACCGCACTCAACCTCGGCCAGCTTCCCGCCTCGTTCCTGCTGCTCGCATCCGCAGACCGCATGGTGCGCACGGTCTGGTCTTACATGACTTGCGGGTTCGTCTGCCTCGTCTCCATGCTGGCAATCGTCTTTCTCGGCGATGGCTGGGTGGTGGCCGGCTGCGCGGTATGGGGCTGCGCCGGCGCCGCGGTCCTGGTGTTGGCTCTGGCCCTACCGCCGCTGATCGCGCCGCCCGAGGATGTCCACCGCGTGACCGCCGGCATGTTCACCATCAGCTATTCGTGCGCCGTCATCGTGCCGATCATCAGCGGCGCGCTGTGGGACCTGACCGGCTGGACGCTGGCGCCATTCATCCCGATCGCCGTCTGCACGCTGACCTTGCTCGGACTTGCACCCACCGTCGTGCTGCGCGAAAAAGCTGCCCAGGGAATAGGCGCATGAGCGACAGCTTCGGCACGGTCAAAGTCGCGGCAGTGCAGGCGGCTTCGGTGTTCCTCGACCGCGAGGGCTCGACCGCGAAGGCCTGCCGGCTAATCGGTGAGGCCGCGGCGAATGGCGCACGCATCATCGCGTTTCCGGAAGGCTTCATCCCGGCGCATCCGGTCTGGTACCACCATCACGCCGCGACGGGCGCCATCGCCAACCGGTTGGCGGTCGAACTGTTCAAGAATTCCGTCGAGATCCCCGGCCCGCAGACAACGGCCATTGGCGAGGCCGCCCGTGCCGCCAAAGCCTACATCGTGATGGGGGTGTGCGAGAAAATCCCCAACACCACCGGCACGATGTTCAACACGCAAATCTATTTCGGGCCGGACGGCAACATCATCCGCAAACACCAGAAGATCATGCCGACGGTCGGCGAGCGGCTGGTGCACATGGGCGGTTACGGCGACACCTTCGGCGCCTTCCCCTCCGAGTTCGGGCCGATGTCGGGGCTGATCTGTGGCGAGAACTCCAACCCGCTGGCGGTGTTCGCGCTGATCGCCGAGGGTACACGCGTGCATGTGATGAGCTGGCCCAATCATTTTCCGACCAGCGGCGATCCGTTGCGCAACCGCGTGGCGATCGATTCGCAGGCGTTCGCGCAGATGAGCAAGGCGTTCGTGATCTCGGCCTGCGGCACGGTCGACGAACACATGATCGAGACTCTGGGAGCGGGTCCTGAGGCCGAGAAATTCCTGCGCGACCCGAACTGCTGCGGCGGCTCGCTGATCGTCGATCCGCTGTCGCGAATCATCGCCGGACCGATGGGCGCGGAGGAAGGCATCCTCTACGCCGACTGCAATCTCGACCTCAGCATCCAGATGAAGCTCCGCCACGATTTCGCAGGTCACTACAACCGGCCCGATATTTTCCAGATGCACATCAATCGCGCGGCGCCGCAGCTTTATCGGGTGCATAACGATCCGGCGGCCTTGACGGCGACCGAGACAGGCGAACTCCCTGCCCCACCCGCGCGGCTTTCTCCGCCGGCCGACGAATGAATTTTCCCCGCTGATTGGAAACGCAGCACATGGACGTGTTTGAGGCCGTCGACAGTCGCATCGCCTGCCGGCACTTCTTCGACAAGCCGGTCGATCTCAACATCGTCAAAGACCTGATCGTGAAGGCGCAACGCGCCGCGTCGGGCGGCAACCTGCAATCCTGGAATGTTTACGCGCTGACCGGAAAACCGCTCGCCGAGTTCAAGGCGATCGTGCAGAAGCGTCTGGCCAAGGACGACCCACGCCACGCCAAGACCGAGTATCAGGTCTATCCCGAACCGATGTTCGGCGCCTACAAGGATCGCCGCGAAGAGCACGGCGTGCAGCTTTATGGCTCGCTCGGCATCGACCGCACAAATCCAGTGGAGCGGCTGAAACAGTTCAACAAGAACTTCGAGTTCTTCGGCGCACCGGTGGCTCTGTTCATCACCATCGACCGCAGGCTCGGTCCGGGCCAATGGGCGGACCTCGGTGGTTACATCCACGCGTTGGCGTTTCTTGCGCGCGGTTACGGCCTCGACACTTGCCCGCAGGAGGCGTGGGCGCGGCTCTACGACACCGTCAGCGACTATCTCAAGCTGCCGCCGAACGAGATGATGTTCTGCGGCGTGGCGATCGGCTACGGCGACCGCCAGCATAAGGCCAACGACTTTCGTTCGCCGCGTGCCGAACTGCATGAGTTCTGCAAGTTCCACGGCTTCGACTAATCGTTTCAGCGGGAACGGACCTTGCTGCGGCAGGTTGTCTCTCCATCGATAGATGGAGAACGACCATGAAGCGCCTTTGCACGACCGTCGCGATTCTCGCTTTATCGACCGGCGTGGCCTTGGCTCAAGGTGGCGGAAGCGGAGGTAGCGGCGGAGGCGCGGGCGGATCGGCAGGCGGCAGTGCGGCCGGTGCGGGCGGAGCAACTGCTGCTTCGCCGAGCACCGGAAGCACAAGCGGTGGTATTCAGAGCGGTGCCGGCAGTTCACGAGTCCCCGGCAGCAGCGTCAACGGTCCCAACAACACCGGCGGCCCGGTGCCAGGACTGTCCACCACGCAGCCGTCCGACGACCTGACTGTGGGCCGCGCGCCAGGCGTTAATCCGGCCAACCCGCAGGATGCCAGCCGTCGGGGCAATCCCTCGGACCGCTCCCTCCCCGGCGCGGCAAACCCGCAGGATATGAAATCGTTCGATAACGGCGTGCCCCAAATCATCACGCCTGAGCGGCGCTGATACCCACTCGAAAAAGTTCCGAGGCAAGAGAGGATTTTCCGATCACAAAGTTCTGTCGCAACACCCGCGCGATCACGGCGTTATTTGGCCACGAAACAATCAAACCGAGGCCAACATGCCGTTCCTGTTCTGGATGCCGATGATCGTGATGTGCGGAATATGGCGTGCCGCCGAAGAGGATGCCAAAACATTGTTCACGACAACGGAGTAAGCTCTGCCCGTGAAACGAAAACCTCGGCTTCTTTGGCCGGGGTTTCGCTTTTGACGGAGCCACCTGCTTCATTCGCAATATTTACACGGCGGGAAGTTGCGGCTGTAGACCGGTTGCTTGAGGAAGGCGTCCTTGTCGTAGGTCCAGAACTGGCCGACGTTGGTGTAGGTCTTGATGACCGTGCCCCACAGCTCTTCCTTGTCGTAGCCGAATAGCTTCTTCTTTTCGACCTTCTTGATGTAGATGTTCTGGATCGGCGTCAGCCGGTCGTCGAGCTCGACCGGGCCGCGTACCGCGTCGACCTTGATGCTCTTCATGATCTTGATGAACTCCAGCGGCCCCGGATATTTGCCGCCGGTCTTCTTCAACGTCTCGTCGATCCACTGCGCGGTCGTGTAGTTGGCCTCCGAGTAATAGGATGGAACCTTCCCGTACTTGGCGCGGTACTTCTTGACGAACTCGATGTTCTTCGGCGTGTCGAGCGCCGCGCTATACATGAAGGATGACACGTCACCGATCACGCCATCATCCATCGACGGCAGGATGAACTCATCGTAGTTGGTGCCGCCGCCGATGATGGGCTTCTTGTAGCCTGAGGCGCGCAACTGCTTGGGAAATTGCAATGACATCGGCCCCACCATCAACGCGAAGATGGCGTCGATGTCGGTCTTGATGGTCGGGATGTACGGCCCGAAATCCTTGGTGCCGATCGGCGGCCAGATTCTTTGCACGATCTTGCCGCCGCAATCCTCGAATGCCTTGTGGAAGCCGCCCGCCGTCTCATGACCGAATGCATAGTCGGCAGCAATCAGCGTGATGCGCTTATAGCCCTGCTCGCAGGCCCATTGTCCAAGCGGGTGCGCGGGTTGTGATGGCACGAAGGTCGGCCGCACCATATAAGGGTATTTGTCGAAGTCACGCTGACCGAGATCGTCAGCGGTCGCGATCGAGCCGATGTAGAGCATCTTCTCGCGCGTCGCGACCGGCGCCAGCGCGTACCCGGTCGTTGCCAGCACGCCGCCGACCAGCATATGCACCTTGTCGGACAGGATCAGCTTGTTCGCCTTGGTGACACCGGTGTCCGGCTTGCCCTGATCGTCCTCGACGATCAGCGTCACCTTGGCGCCGCCCAGCTCGCCGTTGTGCTCGTCCAGATACATCTGGAAGCCGTTCTGCATATCGACACCGAGCTGCGAGAAGATGCCGGTCTTTGGCGCGATGAATCCGATGCGGAGCTCTTCGGCGGCTTGCGCCGGCACAACAAGTGGCACCGCGAAGCCGGCCAACAGCAAAGCGGACCGCCAGAACACATGGTCTTGCATGACGTCGCCTCCCCTGTTGCGATAAGCGTACACCGCGCACTGTAACAGGCGTGAGTCCAGTCATCGCCTCCGCGCGGGGGCAAGCGCCCACCGCGGACTTGGGCGCAAGCCAAACGGAAGCTTCGGCCTTGCGACTCGAGCTTTGGTTTGCTGCTGCGAACGCCTACTGGCAAAATTTGCAGGGCGGGAAGTCGCGGCTATAGACCGGCTGCTTGAGGAACGCTTCTTTGCCATAGGTCCAGAACTGGCTCACGTTCGGATAGGTCTTGATGACGGTGTTCCAGAGTTCTTCCTTGTCGTAGCCGAACATCTTCTTTTTCTCGACCTTCTTGATGTAGATGTTCTGCACCGGATTGCGCATATCGTCGAAGCTGACCGGACCACGCACGGTGTCGAACTTCATCGCTGAAAGCTGCTTGATGAAGGCTTCCGCGCCCGGAAACTTGCCGCCGTTCTTGCTCATCACCTCGTCGACCATCTGCGCGGTGGAGTAGTTACTCTCCGAGAAATAGGACGGCACCTTGCCGGCCTTGGCGCGATATTCCTTGACGAAGGCTGCATTCTTCGGCGTGTCGAGTGCAGCGCTGTATTGCAGCGGCGCGATGTGACCGATCACCTCATCGCCCATCGCCGGCAGCGTGAACTCGTCGTAGCTCACCCCGCCCCCGATCATGGGCTTGGTATAGCCCGAGGCGTTGAGCTGCTTGGGAAACTGGAGCGCCGACGGACCGACCATCAGCGAGAAGATGCGGTCAGCGCTTGTCTTCAGCGTCGGAATGTAGGGGCCGAAGTCCTTGGTGCCGATCGGCACCCAGACCTTCTGAATGACCTTGCCGCCGCAATCCTCGAACGCCTTCTGGAATCCACCTGTCACCTCGTAGCCGAATGCATAGTCGGCAGCGATGGCAGCGACCGTCTTGATGCCCTGGTCGCAGGCCCACTGGCCGAACGGATGGCTCGGCTGCGAGCTCGTCCAACTGGTGCGGATGAAATACGGGTACTTGTCGAGCTGGCGCTGGGTCAGATCGTCCGCAGCCTGCACCGACGAAATATAGAGCACCTTGTATTCGGTGCTGACGGGCGCCATGGCGTAGCCTTCGGAGGCCAGGACGCCGCCGATCACCATGTCCACCTTGTCCTGAAGCACCACCTTCCGCATCTTGGTCACTGCGACATCGGGTTTGCCAACAGTATCTTCCACGATCAGCTTCACCTTGGCACCGCCGAGTTCGCCCTTGTGCTGATCGAGATAGAGCTGGAAGCCGTCGGTCATCTCCTTGCCGATCTGGGCGAAAATGCCGGTCGTCGGCGCGAGCAAGCCGACACGCAATTCCTTGTCCTCTGCATACGAACTGCTGGTGGCGAACGCGGAGCTGCACAACAGCACGAAAAGAGTGCTCGAACGCATGAGCGTCATGGCAGTCCTCCCTTTGGAATATGGCGCGAGCCTTAGCGGCCCATTTGTCGCCTTGCCAAACGCTAACAAAGTCTCGGAGTGGGCAAAAGCCCAATGTTACCCGCGCGGCGGCGGAAGCGCCTATTCGATCGACAAGCCCGCGGCGCGGATTGGTGCTGCGTTTTTCTCGATCTCTTTGGCCATGTACTCTTTCAGATATTGCGTCGAGCGCCGCTCCGGCGGGACGACAATCGCGCCGGAGTTGAGCATCTGCTTTTGCACCTCCGGGTCCTCCATCGCCGTCACCGTGGCGTCGTGCAGTTTCTTGATGACCGGCTCCGGCGTGCCCTTCGGCGCCATGAAGCTGAACCAGGTCGAGGCTTCGAGATCCTTGAAGCCCTGCTCCCAGGAGCTTTTCACGTTGGGCAGCATCGGAGCACGGTCGTTGGTGAGTACCGCGATCGCCTTGACGGTCTTGCCCTCGACCAGCGGAACGACCGATCCGGTGAGCGTGCAGATGTAATCGACGCGGTTGCCGATGATGTCCTGCATTGCCGGCCCGCCGCCGCGATACGGCACATGGGTCACGTGGACACCGATCGCGGCGTTCAGCAACTGACAGTCAATCATGCCGGTCGAGCCGGCGCCGGCTGAGGCAACTTTCAGGTTGGCCTGGTTCTTCTTCACGTAGTCGATGAACTCCGGCATCGTGTTGGCCGGAAATTCATTGGGCGTGATGAGAATGGTCGGCTGGTCGGCAATCAGCACGATCGGCACCAGATCTTCGAGCAGGTTGTAGGCTGGCTTCTTGTAGAGCGTCTGGTTGATGGCGTCGGCGCGCGTGCCCATCACGATGGTGTAGCCGTCGGGCGGCGCCTTCGCGACGCGGGCGGAGCCGACCATCCCGCCGGCGCCGCCGACATTCTCGACGATGATCTGCTGGCCCAGCACTTCGGAAACCTTGCGCGCGACGATGCGGGCGAGCACGTCGGTGCCGCCGCCAGCCGCGAATCCCACCACCAGCGTGACCGGCCGGGTTGGCCAATTGGCTTGTGAATGCGCTGGAACCGCCCATGGCAGCAACACAGAAAGCGCAATGCCAAACAGCCAGCCGAATCGCCGCATGATGAGAACCTCCCGATTGCAGCAGGCATATCAGCACAGCCTCAACCGGCTGGCCATGGTGCCCGCGTCGAGGCGCGACTTCGGCGCAGCCGAGTATTAGATCGCCTCACACCGCAAGCAGAACATCGGTGCCGTGCCCGGCAAGGGTGCGTGCCAAGTCGTTTGCGCCGTCACCGTTGAAATCCCCGACGTGCCATTGATTGTCGTTGCCGATCCCCGCGGGCGTCCAGATGCCGTTCGAGACAAACTTTGTCCCATCCGACAAGAACGCCTCTGTACCCACACCCGAGATGTACCGCAGGATATCTGCCCTGCCGTCGCCGTTGACGTCACCCACGCTCCATGGAGCAGGCTGTCCCTGGTCGTCGATGCCCTGGGCGGCGTTACTCCACAATCCGGAATGAACAAACGAGTTGCCGTTGGACAGAAACACATCGACGCCAGTGACGAGAGCTCGGAGAAGGTCGTCCTTTCCGTCGCCATTGAAATCACCAACGTGCCATTGATTGTCGAGGCCGTTGCCGGCCGGCGTCCAGCTACCGGCGGGCACAAATCCGGTCGTCACACCGATCTGCCCGGGACCGCTGTTGGAGCCGGTCGAGAGATACATGTCCGCGCCCGAGGAGCCCACGACATAGCGGAAAATATCGTCCCTGCCATCGCCATTGAAATCGCCAACCGTCCAGGAATCACGGTTACCGTGGTCGTCGGTTCCCCGCGATCTTCCCAGCCAAAAACCTGTGAGATTGAATTTGGTGCCGTCAGAAAGCTCAACCTCGATAGAAGAACTGTTGTCGCTTGGCCCATCAAGAAATTGACGGAATACGTCGGCCCTGCCATCGCCATTGAAATCGCCGACGTGCCACCCATCCACGCCATAGGAAGCAGGCTTCCAATCACCCGCGTAGGCGAAGCTGCTACCGCTGGAGAGGAAAACGTCGGCACCGGTGGTGCTGGTCACCTCGCGGAGAATGTCGCCCTGGCCATCGCCATTAAAGTCCCCGACCTGCCAAGTCCCAATGCCGGGGAATGGCTCGGCGCTGGTCCACAGCGTTGGCGATGAGAACAAACTGGCTGCCATTTGCGGCTTCCTTCCAAGTCCAGGTGACGGGGCACGTAGCGTAGCGGAAAGACACCTGAGGCCCCACACCAAAGTCAGCCGCTCCATGCGGGTTCGGCATAACGAGATGTTTCCGCCCGGACGGCCGAACGTGGTATAAGTCCAGCAAATCAGATGTTATCCCGCAGGAGAACTGCGATGAGCTTGCAAACGCTCGGCTATATCGGCCTTCGCACCAAGAACCTGGAAGACTGGACGGCCTACGCCAGCCGGTTCCTCGGCATGCAGCTTGTTGACAAGAGCCGCGGCACGGCCTCGTTCCGCATGGACGACAAGAAGCAGCGCCTCGTGGTCCACGAGGACGCAGGCGATGCGCCGGGCTTCTTCGGCTGGGAAGTGGCGGACGCAGCCGCGCTCGACGCCTACGCCGCGCGGCTCGAAAGTCACAAGGTGCCGTTCGCCCGCGGCTCCCGCGCGCTTGCCGAGGAGCGAAAGGTCCGCGACCTGATCGTGCTGAACGATCCTGCGGGCAACCGGCTGGAAATCTTCCACGGCGCCGAGACCACCACCGAGCCGTTCAAACCGGGCCGCGCGATCTCGGGATTCCGCACCGGACCGCTCGGCATGGGGCATGCTGTGCTCCACTGCGAGAAGATCGGCGACATTCTGCCGTTCTACCAGGACATCCTCGGCTTTCATCTCAGCGACTATTTCACCAAGCCGTTCGCGGCGTATTTCTTCCACGTCAATCCGCGCCACCACAGCGTCGCCTTCATCGAAAGCGGCAAAACCGGCATCCATCATCTGATGGTGGAGACCTGCTATCTCGACGACGTCGGCCAGGCCTATGACCTCGCGCTGCAAAAGCCCGAGGAGATGATCGCCACCACGTTCGGCCGGCATTACAACGACCAGGTCCACTCGTTCTACTCGTGGTCGCCCTCGAAGTTCATGTTCGAGTACGGCTGGGGCGGCCGCACCATCGACACCGAGAACTGGACGCCGGAGATCATCACCCAGGGGCCGAGCCTGTGGGGCCATGAGCGCTACTGGATGACGCAGGAGCAGCGCGACCAGGCCCGCGAGCTTCGCATCTCCAACGCCGAGAAAGGCTACCGGCTGCCCCTGAATGTGATGGAGGGCAACTACAAGCAGGCCCGCGACGTCTGCCCGTGGTGGGACGCCACGGCCCCCGCTCGCAAGACGGGTTGAGGCTGCCGATGAACGTCAACGTCCCGCCCGGCGCCATTCCGAACGCGGCACAACCGATGGAATGGCCGGAGGGCGCGCTGACGCGTATCCCGTACTGGATTTACCAGTCGCCGGAGATCACCGCGCTGGAGCAGCAGCGTCTGTTCGAAGGCCCGGTGTGGAATTTTCTCTGCCTCGAAGCGGAGGTGAGCAATCCCGGCGATTACCGCGCCACCTTCGCCGGCTCGATGCCGGTGGTGGTGGCGCGCGACTTCGACGACGAGATCTACGCGTTCGAGAACCGCTGCGCGCACCGCGGCGCTCTGATCTGCCTCGACCAGGGCGGGCATGCCCGCGACTTCACCTGCGTCTATCATGCCTGGAACTATGACCTGAAAGGCAACCTCAAGGCGGTGGCGTTCGAAGACGGCGTCAACGGCAAGGGCGGCATGGACAAGACGTTCTGCCGGTCAGACCACGGGCCGCGCAAGCTCCGCATCGCCAACTTCTGCGGGCTGGTGTTCGGCTCGCTGTCCGACGATGTGCCGCCGATCGAGGAATATCTCGGCGACGAGGTCGCGGCAAAGATCAAGCGCGTGCTGCACAAGCCGGTCGCGGTGACCGGCCGCTTCACCCAGATGTTGCCGAACAACTGGAAGCTCTACTTCGAAAACGTCAAGGACACCTACCACGCATCGTTGCTGCACACCTTCTTCACGACATTCCGCATCAACCGGCTGTCGCAGCGCGGCGGCATGGTGGTGAGCCCGAACGGCGGCAGCCACGCAAGCTTCTCGTTCATCGACAAGGCGAACCAGGAGAACGACTACGCCGCGATGGGCATCCGCTCCGACAAGGAAGATTTCGCGCTGAAAGACCCGAGCCTGCTCGACAACGCCGACGAGTTCGGCGACGGCTGCCACATGCAGATTCTTTCGGTATTCCCGAATCTGGTGCTCCAGCAGATTCAGAACGCGCTGGCGGTGCGCCAAGTGCTGCCGAAGGGCCAGATGCAGACGGCGCTGAACTGGACCACGTTCGGATTTACGGATGACACGCCGGAAATGAAGACGCGACGGCTGCGCCAGAACAATCTCGCCGGACCGGCCGGCTACGTCTCGATGGAGGATGGCGCGGTCGGCGGTTTCGTACAGCGCGGGGTGGCGGCCGCGGGCGGCGAGCGCGCCGTGGTCGAGATGGGCGGATCGGGCACCGCGACACAGAACACCCGCGCCACCGAAGCCTCGGTGCGCGGATTCTGGAAGTGCTACCGCGCCCACATGGGCATTTAAGGATCGGGCATCCGATGGCAGGCGCGATCACGCTGGAGCGCATCATCGCGCTGCAAGCCGCCTACATCCGTTGCATCGACAACAACGCGCTGGAGGAATGGCCGGATTTCTTTCTCGATCGGTGCCTGTACGTCGTCACCAGCGCCGAGAACCACAAGGCGGGCTTCGAGGGCGGCATTATCTACGCCGATACCAAAGGCATGCTGATCGATCGCGTGGCAGCGCTGCGGCAGGCCAACGTCTACGAAAGGCAGAGCTACCGCCACATCGTCGGCCTGCCCAACGTGACCAAGAATGGCGGCGACAGTGCAGAGAGCGAGACGCCGTTTATGGTGGTGCGGATCATGCACGACGGCCAGAGCGATATTTTTGCAACCGGACTGTATCTCGACGCCTATCGGACCGCAGGAAACGAGTTGAAGTTCTCCAAGCGCCTCGCCGTGTGCGATTCCTCCCGCGTCGACACGCTGATGGCGTTGCCGCTGTAGCGATGACCTTCCAAGTCACAGTCGCCAACTCCGAGTTTCGCTTCCCTTGCGAGACGAACGAGTCCGTTCTTGATGCCGCCCAGCGCGCCGGCCTCGAGATTCCGTTCTCGTGCCGCAAGGGCGTCTGCGGCACATGCAAAGGCAAGGTCATATCGGGCGAAGTGCGCGCGTTCGCTGGCGACGCGCTCGGCGCCCCGGAACGTGCCGAAGGCCAGGTGCTGTTCTGCAACGCGCGGCCCCGCTCCGACCTGACCATCGCGCCACGGTCGATCGCCAAGGCGGACCCGTTCGCGAGAAAAACCATCGACGCGCGGGTGTTCCGGCTGCAAAAGCTGGCCGATGACGTCATGCTGGTGCACTTGAGGTTTCCCGCCGGCATCCGCGTCAAGTTCAAGGCGGGCCAGCACCTCAATCTCATTCTCGGCAACGGCGAACGCCGCGACTTCTCGATGGCCAACCCGCCACGCGAGAGCGACGGCGCGCAACTGCACATCCGGCATGTGCCGGGCGGCGCGTTCACCAGCACCGTGTTCGAAAAGCTCCATCGCGGCGACCGGCTGAAGCTGGAAGTGCCGTTCGGCGATTTCATCTTGCGCGAAAGCGACAGGCCGATCCTGTTCGTCGCCGGTTCCACCGGCTTTGCCCCGATCAAGTCGATCATTGAGGACATGTTCATCAGGGGTATTGGGCGAGACATAACCCTGTACTGGGGCGCGCGGACACGCGGCGGGCTCTATTCCGACCTGCCGGCAAAATGGGCAAGGGAACAGCCGCATTTCAAATTCGTGCCAGTGCTTTCGGAGATGCCGGAGCCCGGCATCCGTCACAACCTGGTGCACCGGGCGGCGCTGGAGGATCACCCGCGGCTTGCCGGCTTTCAGGTCTATGCCTGCGGCGTGCCGGTGATGATCCAGGCCGCTCAACGCGAGTTCCTCGCTGCCGGCCTGCCAGCAGACCAGTTCTTCTCCGACGCCTTCGTCACCCGCGCCGAGGTTGCGTCTGCGGGCCCCTAACCGCCGAGAATTCAACGAAATTTTTCGCTTTTGTTGTTCACGGGCGGGAAACCTCTCTCAACTAGGGTGGCCGCGAAAGGCCCCCATGAACCAGCTTACCCCCCTCGCCGCCCTCGAAATCCGCGCCTTGACCAAGCGCTTCGACCGGCCGGCGGTCGATAATCTCGATCTGACGGTACGGGTCGGCGAGTTCTATTCCCTCCTGGGGCCCAACGGCGCCGGCAAGACCACCACGTTGCGGATGGTCGCAGGCCTCCTGGCGCCCGACCAGGGCGGCATCGCCGTGTTCGGCATCGACGCCCTTCGGCAGCCCGCCGAGGCCAAGCGTATCATGGCGTGGGTGTCCGACGAGCCGATGATCTACGACAAGCTGACGCCGACCGAGTACCTCGAATTCGTCGCAGGCCTTTGGGGCATCGAGCCGGCGCTGGCTGAAGCGCGCGCAGCCGATCTGATTGGCTGGCTTGGACTCGGCCCCCACGCTCACGAGCGCTGCGAAGGCTTCTCCAAGGGCATGCGCCAAAAGGTGGCGTTGGCCGGCGCGCTGGTCCATGACCCGCGGTTGATTATTCTCGACGAGCCGCTGACCGGACTCGATGTGGGCTCCGCGCGGCAGGTCAAGAACGTGCTGCGCGAGCGCGTCGCCGCCGGCGGCACCGTGATCATGACCACCCACATCCTCGAAGTCGCCGAACGGATGGCCGACCGCATCGGCGTGATCGCCGGCGGCCGCCTGATTGCCGAAGGCTCGCTCGATGAGCTGCGCATCAAGGCCGGCAAGGGCGATCAGAGCCTGGAAGACACCTTCCTGACACTGGTCGCGGAGCAAGCGGAAGCGGCCTGAGTTTCAAGGCAGTGTAAGCGTCAAGGTGGCGTGAGTTCGGAGGCGGCGTGAGTTCTGTTTCAGCGTTTCCACCGTCGGGCGTGACGGCCGTCTCCATTCCCTGGCTGGCGCAGCACGAATTCCGCCTGGCGTGGCGGGACTGGTGGTCGATGCTGACCGCCGGCAAACGGCATCGCGTCCGCGTCGTCGCGATTTCTCTGATTGCTGTCGCGATCTTCATGCATCTTGTCGCGTTCTCAATCGTCGCCCAGTTCGCGGAGATCGATCCCGACGCCGACCGCGGCACGCTGGTGGTCATCACCGGCTGCGGACTTCTGGCGTGGTCGCTGATGATGTCGCAGGCGATGGAATCGGTGACGCGGTCGTTCTACGCGCGTTCCGATCTTGATCTGATCCTGTCGTCGCCGGTTGCATCCCGCCGGGTGTTCGCGGTGCGGATCGCCACCATGGCTGCCTCGACCATGTTGATGGCGGTCCTGTTGTCGGCGCCATTCATCAACATCCTGATCGTCCGTGGCGGGCTGCGCTGGCTTTCCGCCTACGGTGTCGTGATTGCCGTTGGCGCACTGGCGGCAGGAATGTCGGTGGCGCTGACGGTGGCGCTGTTTCGCAGCATCGGTCCCAAGCGCACGCGGCTCGCGGCGCAGATCGTGGCGGCGATCGTCGGCGCCATCTTCGTAATCGGCCTGCAGATCGCGGCGATCTTGTCCTACGGCACATTGTCCTATTTCACCTTCCTCCAATCCGACCTGCTGATCTCGTTCGTGCCGGCGATCGAGAGCGTGGTGTGGTGGCCTGCTCGTGCCGTGCTCGGCGATACTGTCGCCCTGGTCACGGTGCTGGGCGCGGCGCTTGTCCTGCTCGCTGCCACGATCGCGTTGTTCTCCGGCCGTTTCGGTGAACACGCCATCGCCGCCGCCGGCGTCTCCGAGGGCGGCACGACACAGCGCCGCCGGCGCGCCGGTTTCCGCCGTATCTCCCCGAAGGCGACACTGCGGCGAAAGGAATGGACGCTGCTGATCCGCGATCCCTGGCTCGCCTCGCAGACGCTCATGCAGTTGCTCTATCTCCTGCCGCCCGGTCTGATGCTATGGCGCGCCTTTGGTAGCCGCAGCGACGACCTCATCCTGCTGGTACCGGTCATGGTGATGGCGGCGGGCCAGCTTGCCGGCGGCCTCGCCTGGCTTGCCATCTCCGGCGAGGACGCCCCCGACCTCGTCACCACCGCACCGATCCCTCCGTCCTGGATCGTCCGTGCCAAGATGGAGGCGGTCATCGGCAGCGTGGCGCTGGTGTTCGCGCCGCTCATCATCGCCATGGCGCTCGCTTCGCCGCGCATCGCCATGGTGACAGCGGCCGGCGCTGGCATCTCGGCCGGATCGGCGACGCTGATCCAGTTCTGGTTTAGGACGCAGGCCCGGCGCGCGCACTTCCGCCGCCGCCAAACCTCGTCTCGGGTTGCGACCTTTGCCGAGGCGTTCTCCTCGATCACCTGGGCCGGCACCTTTGGCTTGGCTGCCGCCGGGCGTTGGCAGGCCGTGATGACCGCGTTGATCGCGTTCGGCATCCTTGCCGCCGCCCGCGCACTGGCGCCGAAGAAGGGTTGAGCGCCAGGTTTGACTCCCCTGCCGGACAATGATCGGCTGCCCAAAAATTCGGGGCTTAGATCATGGCCAATCGCACGCATCTTGTCGTCATGCCCGGCGACGGCATCGGCCCGGAGATCGTCGCCGCAACCCTGCATGTGCTGCGCGATGCCGACCGGCTCATTTCGCTCGGACTAACCTTCGAAGAAGTGCCGATCGGCTTTGCCGCGTTAAAGGTACACGGCACAACGCTGCCGGATTCCTCATTCGAGGCGGGCAAGCGCGCCGACGGCGTCATCCTCGGCCCCGTTTCCCACAACGACTACCCGCCGGCTGCGCAGGGCGGCCTTAACCCGTCCGGCGAGATGCGAAAGCGCCTCGATCTCTATGCCAACGTCCGTCCGGCCAAGACCCGGCCCGGCCTACCGCCGCGATGCGGCAAGCCGGTCGATCTGGTCGTCGTGCGCGAGAACACCGAAGGCTTCTATGCCGATCGCAACATGTTCATGGGCGGCGGCGAGTTCATGCCGACGCCGGACGTGGCGCTGGCTCTGCGGAAAATCACGCGCCACGGCTCGACGCGAATCGCCGAGACCGCGTTCAAGCTCGCCATGCAGCGCCCGCGCAAAAAGGTCACCGCCGTGCACAAAGCCAATGTGCTGCGCGTCACCGACGGCTTGTTTCTCGAGTGTGTGCGCACCGTGGCAAAGAACTATCCGCAGGTCGAATGCGAAGAGCAGATCATGGACGCAATGGCGGCGCTGCTCGTTCGCGACGCCAGCCGCTTCGACGTGATCCTGGCGACCAACGCGTTTGGCGATATCCTGTCGGACGAAGCGTCGGAGATTTCCGGCAGTCTTGGGCTGGCTGCCTCGATCAATGCCGGCAGCGAGCATGCACTGGCACAGGCGCAGCACGGGTCGGCGCCCGATCTTGCGGGAAAGGACGTGGCCAACCCGGCGTCGCTGATCGGGTCGGCGGCGATGCTGCTCAACTGGCTCGGCGAGCGGCGCGGCGATGAAAAGCTCGTCAAGGCAGCCAGCATGATCGAGCGTGCTCTCGATGCCGTCATCGCCAGGCCGGAGTGGCGCACCGCCGATCTCGGCGGCACGCTTGGTACACAAGCATTCGGCCAACGCGTGGCGCAGACGCTGGCAGAGGCGGCTCAATAGTCGCAGGCCCGCGCCCGCCCGGAACTCGCCGCAATGCATCCGTATTGAATCCCATGGGCGACCTGGTCCCGCCGGGGAACCGCATGGCGCAACTGATGTTCCGCTGCCCCTACACCAACAAGCCGATCCGCTTGGGCGTCGAACTCGCCGTGGAAAGCTTCAAGGCGGTCGCTGAATACCCGATCAGCGTTTATTGCCAGCATTGCAACTGCCAGCATCACGGCAGCATGGCCGACGGCTGCCTGACCGAAGAACAAGCCCCGCCGCTCGCTCCGCGCGAGCCCTGACCTACTGTTTGGCTTTGAGCCCGATGGCGGAGGCCGCCGCCGCGACCGTCGCGCGCTGGTGCTCGATCGATTCGTTGAACTCGGCAGGCCCTCCCGGGGCGAACAACTGCCCGGTCCGGGTCAGACGATCCTTCATAATCGGATCGCTCTCCATCGCCGCCTTCACATCGGCCGCGATCTGCTCACGCAGAGCCGGCGGCATGAACGGATGACCGAACAAGCCGACCAGACCGTCGATGGTCAGCGCCGGGTGGCCGGCTTGCGCCACCGTCGGAACGTCGGGATAGGCCGGCGTCCGCACGGTGTTGAGCACGGCCAGAAGCTTGATCTTGCCGGCCTCGATCTGCGGCTGGGCGATGGCGACCGCCGACTCGTAGAGCTGCACGCGGTTCTCGGCGAGGTCACGCGCGGCATCGACCGCATTGCGGTAAGGCACCTTTTTCATGTCGAGCTTGTTGGCCTTGAGCCACGCCTCGAACATGAAGCTGTTGGCGCCGGTGACGCCCGCCCAGTTCAACTCGTCCGGCTTTTGGCGCACCAGCGCGATCAGTTCGGTGAGCGAAGTCACCGGCGAGGCAACTGGCACCGTGATACCGACGAAGGTGCTGGACACCCGCGCGATCGGCGCCAGGTCCTCCGGTTTGTACGGCAGGTTGTCGTGCAGATAGGGGTGCGCGACGAACGACGAACTCGGCGACAGCAGCAGGATATGGTCGTCCTTGGCGCCGACGAAAGCCGTGATGCCGACGATGCCATCGCCACCCGGCCGGTTCTCGATGACGACAGACTGATTCCATCGCCGCGACAAACGATCCGCCAGCAGCCGCCCACCGATGTCGGTGCCACTGCCGGGACCCAGCGTCAGGATGAAACGGACGGTCCGCGACGGCCAAGCCTGCACGGTCTGCGCCCGCGCGGTGCCGAGCCAACACGCAGCAGCGAGCACGCCACAGAGAACAGCCAACGGCATACCGCGACGCATTCCTGACTCCGGATGTAAACGCTGAAGGCCCTCCTTCAGGCCTTCGCCAAAGCTCACTTCTTTTCCGGCATGCCGAGCTCCTTGGCCGATTTGGCCAGAACTTCGCGCTGCTCCTCGATCGATTTTGCGAATTCGGCCGGACCGCCCGGATTGAAGATCTGCGCCGTCTGGTTCAGACGATCCTTGATGATGGGATCGCTGTCCATCACGGCCTTGATTTCGGCGGCGAGCCGCTCGCGCAGCGCCATCGGCATGCTGGGCGGGCCGAACAGGCCGACCAGCCCGTCGATGGTGAGCGCCGGAAAGCCCGCCTCGGCGACCGTGGGTACGTCAGGAATGGCTGGCGCGCGGGCGGTGTTGGTGACGGCAAGCACCTTGATCTTGCCGGCCTGGACCTGCGGCCGCGCGATCGCATAGGCGGACTCGTAGACCTGGACCCGGCCGGTGGCGAGATCGTTCAGCGCTTCAACCGGATTGCGGTACGGCACCTTCTTGATGTCGACGCCGATGCTCTTGAGCCAGCCTTCGAACATGATGTCGAGCGCGCCGGTCAAGCCGGCCCAGTTCAACTGGCCGGGCTTTGAGCGTGCCAGCTCGACCACCTCCTTGAGCGAGTTGGGCGACAAGTCCTTCGGCACCGAAATGGCGACCACGGTGTTGGACACCCGCGCGATCGTCGCAAGATCGCTCGGCTTATACGGCAGGTTATCGTGCAGGTACGGATGGCCGATGAACGACGAGCTCGGCGCGTACAGCAGGATGTGGTCGTCCTTGGCGCTGACGAAGGCGTTGATGGCGACGAGACCGTCGCCGCCGGGCCGGTTCTCGATGACGACCGGCTGGCCCCATTTCTTGGTCAGCCGGTCGGCCAGGAGCCGCGCACTGATATCGGCGCCGGCGCCTGGTCCGAGCGTGAGGATGAACTTAACCGGCCGTGTCGGCCAATCCTGCGCGGACGCGGGCAAAGCCGCGCACAGCAGGCCCAAAAGAGCCGCGCAGAACGAAAGTCGCCCGAGTCGCATGTCAAAACTCCAGGATGGCATTCGATATTCGCCGTCAGAATAAAGCTTTGCGCCGAGCGCGGGAATAGCGGAGCAGCCGCCATGCTGTCGCACGGGCACACCGCATTGACATTGGGCCAGCCGCCCCAAAGGATGCCGCCGGCAATCAAGAGGAGTGATAATGGATAAGAACCCAGTCCGGCGCATCGTCACCGGCCATGACGCCGACGGCAAGGCTGTCGTCCTGATCGACGCGCCGACGCCCTACGTCAATCAGCGCGGCGAGGGCAACGTCACGCAACTGCTCTGGATCACCAACGAGTCGCCGGTCGACCTGTCGCACACCCGAGATCAGGCCAGCCAGCCAACCAAGGTGCCGCCGCCGAAGAGCGGCTCGATCTGCCGCATCGTCGATTTCGCGCCGATCAAGGGCGAGCTTCCGCACGGCGTCGATCACCACGCGATCTTGCAGCAGATGGGCATCGACCCGGCGACGCAGGGCTACCAGCGCCACATGTACACCCACCGCACGCGCTCGATCGACTACGCCATCGTCATGGACGGCGAGATCGACATGCTGCTCGACGACACCGAGGTGCATTGCAAGGCCGGTGACGTGCTGGTGCAGCAGGGCACCAATCACGCCTGGGTCAACAAGTCTGGCAAGCCATGCCGCATCTGCTTCGTGCTGATCGACTCGGAGGTGCCGCCAGCCTGGAAAAAGGATTGGAAGCCGAAGTAGCAGCCCGGTCGACAGACACAGTCGTCATCGCCGGGCTTGTCCCGGCGATCTCGATTCATGGGGCACGACCCTGTCCTAGGAGTCGGGATGCCCGGCACAAGGCCAGGCATGACGTGGCGAATGTTGTCCCTTTTATTCTGCCTTCCAGGGGATCACCTTCCGCTCGATCTCCTGGAGGCAAACCGTTGCGATCAGCCCGAGCAGACCGACGGTGACGATGCCGACGAACATCACGTCGACCTGCAACAGCTCCCACGAATTCCAGATCATGTAGCCGATGCCGATCTTGGTGGCGACAAACTCCGACGCCACCAGCACGATGAACGACACCGCAAGCGCGATGCGAAGCCCGGCAAAGATCATCGGCAGCGCGCCGAAGAACACCACGCGCCGAAACATCACCGACTGACTGGCGCCAAAATTCTTGGCGACATCCCAGTAGATTTTCTCGATGTTGGCGGCGCCTGAATACGTGTTGATGATCACCGGAAAGAACACCGCGATGGCGACGACGGCGATCTTCGAAGCGTCGCCAAAGCCGAAGATCAGCAACAGAAGCGGCATCAGGGCAATTTTCGGTATTGGAAACAGGGCAGCGATCAGCGGATCCACAAAAATCCGCACCGGCCGGAACATCGCCATCAGCAGACCCACGGCGATGCCGGGGATGCTGCCGATGAAGAAACCCGAGAACACCCGATAGAGCGTGACGATGGTGTGCTGGGCAAGCTCGCCGCTCACCACCATCTCCCAGTATCGATAGGCGATGTCGCTCGGCGTCGGGATGAAGCGGCGATCGCCGATTCCGGCCATCAGCAGCACCTGCCAGAGCAGCAGCAAACCGATCGGGGAGATCAGATAGAGCAGCCGCTCCTTGGCCTTGGTGGAGAGCCCGCTCATCGCTCCATCTCCGCGCGGGCCCGGTTCACTTCCTCTTCCAGCACCCGCCAGATATCCAGCTTGAGCGCGCCGAACTCCGCCGACGCGGAAAGCTGCATCAGGTCGCGCGGATGCGGAAACGGCACGTCGATGATGCGTTTGATGCGGCCGGGCTGCGCCGTCATGATCACGGTGCGGTCACCCATCAACAGCGCCTCTTCAATGGAGTGGGTCACATAGATCACGGTCTTGCCGGTCTGCTCCCAGAGCCGCACCAACTCGGCTTGAAGGATGACACGGTTCTGCGCGTCGAGCGCCGCGAACGGCTCGTCCATCAACAGCATGCCGGGATCGGTGACGAAGGCGCGGGCGATGGCGCTGCGTTGCCTCATGCCTCCGGAGAGCTGGTGCGGATAGTGATTGCGGAAATTCGTCAGCCCGACAAGCTTGAGCGCGGCTTCGACACGGCCGTCGGCTTCGCTACGCGGCACGCCGCGGGTGTCGAGGCCAAAGCGGACATTGGTCTCGACGCTCATCCAGGGGAAAAGCCCGCTCTCCTGGAACACCATGGCGTTCTCGACCGCCCAACCGCTGGCGTCGACCCTGATGGTGCCGGAGCTTTGCTTGTCGAGACCTGCGAGGATGCGCAGCAGCGTTGATTTCCCGCAGCCGCTTGGGCCGACAATGCAGAGGAACTCGCCCGGCGCGACGCTCAGATCGACGTTGTCGATCGCAACGACGCGGCCCTGCCCGCTCGCGTATTCGCGGCGCAGGTTTTGGATTTCCACCGCAGCGCCGCGCCGTTGCACCGGCATGGTTCTCCCCGCCTGTGCGCTCGCCCTACGTCAGCGGCAGCCCGGCAGCTTGCTGTCCTTGTTCTGCACTTCGAACGGCCCGAGCTTGCTGATCGCGTAATCGATATACGTCGGATCGACGAGGCGTTCGGCCGGAAATTCCTTGGCCGACATTTTGTTGGCGACATACCACTTGTTGATGTCGAGCATGCTTGCCGTATTGATCTTGCCGTTCGGGCTGCGCGCAGGCCATGGATATTTCACCAGCAAGTCGCGATTGGGCACGGTCTTGCTGTTGACCAGTTCGTCGATGATCTCCTCGCGGTTTGCGGCGCCGTGATACGCTTGGCAGTACTCTCGCGCACCGCGCAACCACGCCGTCATGTATCGTTTCACGACATCCTGGTTCGCCTTCAGCCAATCGGTGTTGGTCATGATGACGGCGATGGTCATGGGCCGCGGCTCCACCAGCGCGTCGACATCGCCAAACGGAACGGCAATGCCCTGGGCCTCGAGGTTTGAGGTGAATGGCGGGATGAGCAGCGCGGCGTCGATCGCCTTGTTCTTCAAGGCGATCCCCATCTGGGTGAATGGCAAAATCTTCAGATCGACGTCGCTGAGCTTGAGCCCTTCACGTTCGAGCATCTTGCCGGTCTCGTAGGTCGACACCGAGCCTGCACCATTGCTGGCCACCGGGCGCCCCTTGAGGTCCTTGAAACTTTTCACCGTATCTTTGAGTTCGGGGCGCAGCATCAGGTTGTGCCCGATCGGGGTCGAAACGCGATCGGACAAAATCGTGATGGGGAGATTTTTCTCCAGCGCATTGAAGATTCCGGCCGAGATGCCGCCCGCGACGATCTGGAACTGGTTCTGCGCAAGCAGCGCGATCACGTTGGCGGTGGTGTCGATATCGGTCCATTCAAGCTTGATGCCGGCTTCCTTGAAGTAGCCGTGCTTGATCGCCATCAGCTCGGCCGCATTCGACGTCGAGCGGGCGATGCCGACCTTGACGACATCCTCGGCGGCGGCCGGCCCCACGCTGGCCGAACCCAACGCGGCCAACACAACAAACGACAACGCTCTCATGGCATTTCTCCCTGCCGGCGGCGCTTATCGGCTGCCCGGCGCGCCCGGCTTGATGACGTAGCGCCCTTCCCCGTCACGGTCGAGCGCCAGCTTGTCGCGCAGGCCGCCCAACGTGCGGACGATCTCGCGGCCGTCGCGGCTGCCCACCGCGCTCATCAGGTCTTCGAAGGATTTTGGGCCATCCGTAAGCGCGGCCTCGACGGAAGCAAAGCGCTTCCCGGCAAACTTCGGCGGTGCCGGCACCCGGGTTTCCAGCCGGTCTCCCTGGCCGAACGGCCAGGTCAGATCATAGCCGGCCTTGGCGCCGACGCGGGAACCCGGCGGCAGCGACGGATCGAGCGGCAAGGTGCGCATGCCGCTCATGACGATCAGGTCGCGGTCGGGCTGGAAGCGCGTCGCCATCGCCCAGTCCATCTGCTCGTCGGAGAAAATGTCGACATCGGGATCGACCACATAGACGTTCTTGCAGTTGGCGAGCGCACCCATGCAGGCGCCGATGGCGTTGCGCGCCTCGCCGGGTACGCGCTGGCGCAGCGCGACGCGGACGTTGAACGCGCCGCCGCTCGAGGTGGTGGCATAGACCGCGACCGGCTCGCGCACCGCCACTTCGAGCGCGCGCCAGATCGCAATCTCGGTGCGCAGCGCGGAAAGCTGCGCTGTGTCGGTACGCCCGAGTGTCTTGCCGCCGATGGTCGAGGTCTGGAATAGCGCGTCCTCGCGGTGGGTGATCGCGGTGACGTGGAACACGGGGTTGCGCTTGACCGCGCCGTAATAGCCAAGAAATTCGCCATAAGGCCCTTCCGGCTCGCGATGGCCCTTCTCGTCGAGATAACCCTCGATGACGTACTCGGCGTCAGCCGGAACGCGGATGTCGTTGGTAATGCACTTGACCACCGGCAGCGGCGCCTCGCGCAGACTCGCCACGATGCCGAGCTCGTCGATCGGCAATCGCATCACGCCGGCAACATGATCGATCGGATGCGCCCCCAGCACGAAGCTTACCGGCGTAGGCTTTCCCGCCGCGGCGTTGGCGAGATAGATCGCCTGCAAGTCGCTTGGCGCGACAAGATCAATGCCGGTCTCGTGCTCGGAGCGCAGCATCAGCCGGCGCAGGCCGACGTTGGTCCAGCCAGTCTTCGGATCGATGACGTAGTCGATGGTGGCGGAAATGTACGGGCCGCCGTCCGCACCGTGTTGGAGATGGACGGGAAGCTTGGTCACATCGGCGTCCTTGCCGGTCAGCACCACGGCCTGACACGGTGCCTCGGCGCGGGAGACTTCAAAAATTTCCGGCTTGTTGCGCAACCGCCGCGATACCTCCTTCATCAAATCGTGAGGCTTGACCCCGAACGCCGCGGCGATGCGCGAACGACCGCCCATGACATTGCCGACCAACTCGGCCTTCTCAGGGCCAGCGGCACGGAACAGCACGGTCTTGCCGTTGCCCTCCATCACCTCGGCAATGCCGGCGAGATCGATCGGCTCGCTGCGGGTATCGAGCTCTGCGGCGTCCAGGCTTTCGACAAAGCGGCGCAACCGGAAGCGCTCGAAGTCCACTGCGTTCGGCCGCAGGCTGGTCCCGGCTTTATCGACGACGTTCATCGGCGCTCTCCCTGCGGCTGCTTTATAGAGGTTTCGGCCGCCCGTTCAATCGGTTGCGCCGACAACGGCCGGTTCGATAGGGTGCCGTCCGCAGCAAGAGAAAAAGAGTCCGGCAGCCGCGATGGATCGACAACCGAGAGATGAAGGCGGCCCCTACATTGGACGGCCGATGCCGCGCTTCGAAGACCTGCGGCTGGTTCGCGGCGCCGGAAAGTATTCCGACGACATGTCGGTGCCGGGACAGGCCGTCGCCGCGTTCGTGCGGTCGCCGCACGCCCATGCCCTGATCAAGCGTATCGACACCGCCGCAGCAAAAAAGATGCCGGGCGTCATCGCGGTGCTGACCGGCGCCGACTATATGGCTGACGGCTTGAAGGGCGCGATGCAGCGCGCCAACCCCGCCGGCGCGATCGACATCAAGGTCCGCGCCTTTGCACCGGAGAAGCGGCCGGTGCTGGAGGAGCCGCAATTTCCACTGGCGCCCGAGCGCGTGCGCTATCCGGGCGAAGCCGTTGCTGTCGTGGTGGCGGAAACGTTGAGCCTGGCGCGCGATGCGGCTGAGGCGGTTGTGGTGGACTACAACGTGCTGCCGGCGGTCACTGATGTCCGCGAAGCAATCGGCGGCGAAACAATATGGGCGTCGGCGGCCGACAACGTCGCTCTCGACCAGGAGTTCGGCGACGCCGCGGAGGTGGCGGCCGCGTTCGCCGGTGCCGACCTCGTGGTCGAACAGACCTTCGTCAACCAGCGCATCAGCAACTGCCAGATGGAGCCGCGTTCGGGCGTTGCGTCCTACGATGCGGCGGCAGATTCTTACACGCTGATTTCCGGCAACCAGGGCGTCCACGCGCCGCGCATGGTGCTGGCGGAGAGTTTTGGGTTGCCGCTGGAGAAGGTGCGCTTCGTTTGTCCGGATGTCGGGGGGGGGTTCGGGCTTCGCAACAATCTCTATCCGGAGCAGGCAACGATCCTCTGGGCGGCCAAGCGCACCGGCCGTCCGGTAAAATGGACCAACGACCGCTCGGAGTCCTTCCTCACCGACTACGCCGGACGGGACCTCGTCACCACCGCGCGGCTCGCATTCAAGAGCGACGGCCGCATCGCCGCCTATCAGGTCGATCACATCGGTACCTGCGGCGGCCAGACCGTGACCTATGTGCCGCTGTCCAACGCCTATCGCGTCGCCACCACGGTCTACGACATCCCGCTGATGCACATGCGCTGCCGCTCGGTGATGACCAACACGGTGCCGACCGCGCCGTTTCGCGGCGCCGGACGGCCCGAGGCGACGCTGGTGCTGGAGCGGCTGATCGATCTTGCCGCCGAGCGGCTTGGTATGGATCGCCTCGCCATTCGCAAGAAGAACGTCATCCCGAAGAAGAAGCTGCCGTACCGCACCGCATCGGGGCTGCTCTACGACAGCGGCGATTTCGCCGGCAACATGAAGCGGATGATCGAGGCCGCCGACTGGAAGGGCTTTGCGGCGCGAAAACGCGAATCCAAGAAGCGCGGCAAGCTGCGCGGCATCGGCATTTCGAACTATCTGGAGACGCCGGTCGGCATCCCGCATGAGCGTGTCGAGGTCACGGTGCTGGCGACCGGCAAGGTCGAGCTTGCGGTCGGCACGCAATCGACCGGCCAGGGCCACGAGACGAGCTTCGCCCAGGTGATGGCGGACCTGCTCGGCGTGCATCCGGAGGACATCGTGTTCATCGGCGGCGACACCGCAAAGATTCCGTCCGGCAGCGGTACGCATTCCGACCGCTCGATGCGGCTCGGCGGCACCTTGATGTTCGAGGCGTCGGCCGACGTGGTGGCGCAGGGCAAAGCAGCCGCGGCGAAGATACTTGGCGTGCCGGACGCCGAGATCGCGTTCACCGACGGGCTGTTCACCACACCGAAAAGCAACCGCCGCCTGACCGTCTACGACGTCGCCCAGGCCATCGAGGCCAACCCCGCGCTGGCTCCCACCGGCAAGCTGCAATCCAAAAAAACCTTCACCGGCCGCATTCCCGCCTACCCCACCGGTTGCGCGATCTGCGAGGTCGAGATCGACCCCGACACCGGCGCGATCAGCGTGCCGCGCTACGGCTCCATCGACGACGCCGGCCAAGCGATCAACCCGCTCATCCTGCACGGCCAGGTCCACGGCGGCATTGTCCAGGGCATTGGCCAGGCGCTGGTCGAGCACGTGCGCTACGACGAGGCCGGCCAGGTCCTCACCGGCAGCTTCATGGACTACGCCATTCCCCGCGCGCAGCTCGTTCCATCCTTCGACATCACGCTCACCGAAGACCCGACCCACGGCAACCCGCTCCGTGTCAAAGGCGGCGGCGAGGCCGGCATCACGCCGGCGCTGGCTGTCGTAATGAACGCCATCCTCGACGCGCTGAAGGATTACGGCGTCGAGCACATCGACATGCCGGCGACGCCGGCGCGCATCTGGCAAGCGATCCAACAGGCCAAGGCCGCCACGGGTTGACCCCGCCAGACCGGTGGCCGGATAATCCGTCAAACTCCGCGGAGGAACTCACCGCCATGAACATCCAGGTCGGCCGCGACGCCATCGCCGAGAGCAAGAAAAGCCTCGCCAGCAACACCTATCTGCGCAACGCCTGGTACTGCGCGGGCTGGGCCGATCAGCTTCCCGACGGCGGCGTGCTGGGCCTCACCATCCTGAAAGAGCCGGTGGTGGTCTATCGTGAGGGCAACGGTTCCGTCTCCGCGCTCGAGGACCGCTGCCCGCACCGCTTCGCGCCGCTCAGCATGGGCAAGGTGCTCGGTGGCAACCGCCTCCAGTGTCCCTATCACGGCCTCGAATTCGACCGCTCCGGCGCCTGCGTGCGCAACCCGCACGGCGACAAGCGCATCCCCTCGCGCGCCAAGGTGAAGAGCTACCCGGCGATCGAGAAGCACAAGGCGATCTGGGTGTGGATGGGCGACCAGCCCGCCGACGAATCGAAGGTCCCGGACTTCAGCGTGATGGACAACGTGCCCGAGCTGCACACCACCAAGCGCGACAAGATCATGATCCAGGCCAACGTCGAGCTGATCATCGACAACCTGCTCGACCTCTCTCACACCTCGTTCCTACACGAGGGCATTCTCGGCAACGCCGACACCGTCGAGAGCGAGATCGTGGTCAAGCAGGACGCCGCCAACGTCACGGTCGAACGTCACGCCCGCGACGCCGAGCCGCCCGGCATGAACAAGCTGATGTGGCCGACCTCGCCCGCACGCTGCGACAAGATCACCAGCATCACCTGGATGGCGCCTTCGACGCTGAAGCTGATGACCGGCATCTGCGAGGTGGGCGCGAAGGCGGAGAGCGGCACTGGCTATCACGCCGTCCACATCCTGACGCCGGAGACCGACCGCACCACGCACTATTTCTTCACGGCGGTGCGCTACAACGTGAAGACCACCGACGAGAAGCTCAACCTGGAGATCCAGGACAAGATCGCCAAGATGCGCCGCTTCGCCTTCGAGGAGCAGGACGCCCCGGTGATCGAGGCGCAGCAGCGGATCATCGACGCCTCCAACAAGGAGGTCGATCCGCTGACGCTCGCGATCGACGTCGGCCCGGTGCGCTACAAGCAGGTGCTGAAGAAGCTGATCGCCGCCGAACAGGCGGGGTAGCTGTTCGTCTGTCCGCCGGCAGACGTGTGGCATGTGGGTGCTGCCACACACTCAGCGTCATGCCCGGGCTTGACCCGGGCATCCATGAAGCAGCGCAGCCGGACGAACGCTACTGTTCTGGACGTCGAGATGCTTCCTGGATGACCGGATCATAGGCGAGCGAAGCGACACGGTCCTTCAGACGGCTATGTCCGGCAATGACGAACGAGAGTCCGAGCGCGGTGGCCTAAGGCCATGGAACCCGCGTTTTCCGTGTTGAAAAGCCCTGGCTTCGCCCTAGATGACGGGGGACCGAACCATTATGGTCGCCGTTTCTTTTCTCCAGAACAGGACGATCCCGTGGACGCCCCAACGGCCGGACACCCCAAAGCCCTTTCGCTCGGCGCTCTCGTCACCGAAGGCAAGACCAAGAAAATATTCCGCATCAACGGCTCCGATCTCGTCTCCGTCGTCGCCAAGGACGACATCACCGCGGGCGACGGCGCCAAGCATGACGTGATCCCCGATAAGGGGCAGCTCGCCACCGCGACCACTTGCAACGTGTTCCGCCTGCTGAAGGCCTGCGGCCTCCCCGTCGCCTTCGAGGAGCAGAACAGCGCGACATCGTTCATCGCCCCGCCCTGCACCATGCTGCCCTACGAAGTGGTGGTGCGGCGCGAGGCCCACGGCTCGGCGCTCAAGCGCAGCCCGCATTACGCCAAGGGCCAGTTGTTCCCGAAGCTCCTGGTCGAGTTCTACCTCAAGACCAAGGACAAAGACTGGAAGGGCAAGCCGCTGGTCGCCGACGATCCGTACATGCAGTACGAGGATGGCGGCGCGCAGATCAAGCTGTTCAATCCGGCCAAACCGATCATCGGTTCCGAGCCGTTCATGACGCTTTCGACCGCGGACGTGTTCAGCCATCCGGAGGAATACAAGTTTTTCCCGGAGATGCGGAAGATCGCGCGCCAGGCGTTCTTGATACTGGAGCGCGCCTGGGCGCTCGAAGGCGGCACCCTGGTGGACTACAAGGTCGAGTTCGGCTTTGACGCTAAGGGCACGCTGCTCCTAGCCGACGTCATCGACAACGATTCGTGGCGGGTGCTGGCGCAAGGGTCTTATATCGACAAGCAGGTTTATCGCGACGGCGGCACACTCGACACCGTCGCCGCGAAATACCGTCAGGTGGCCGAGACCACCAGCCACTTCCGTCTGCCGCGGCAGCGTATCATTCTGTGGCGTGGCTCCGAGAGCGACAAGACCGACGCCTTCAGCGCCGCGCTTGGCGATCTGAAGGACATGATGACGGTGGTGACCTGCTCCATCCACAAGGAGCCGATCGCCGGCGCCAACATCCTGAACAAGCTGATCCAGGAGGTCCCCGACACCGTTGTGATCGCCTTCATCGGCCGCTCCAACGGCGCGGGTCCGGTGCTCTCGGCGCAATCGACCGTACCGGTCATCACTGTGCCGGCCAGCGCCAAGGATTTTCCGGAGGATGTCTGGTCGTGCCTGCGCGCACCAAGCAAGGTCCCGGTGATGACCGTGCTGGAGCCGAGCAACGCGGTGCTGGCCACCTTGCAAATCCTCTCGGCCCGCAACCCGCGCATTTACGCCGCGGTGCGCAGCGAGATCGAAAGCCGGATGGTCAATACTTTGACAATCTAGAGCAAAAGGCTGGACTGAATCAGTTGTTCGTCATTGCGAGGAGCGCAAGCGACGCGCTTCGCTCGCAATGACGCGGAGCCGCATCAATCTGAACTGCTTTAGCCGCGGTGTCGCCCCACGTTGGACTAACTGCGAATCTTTGTGGCAACGCCGTGGAACTCTGGAACCTTTCCGGCGTTGGTGATCCGTCACATTTTGTCTCCTGTCCAGCAGCCGAACCCACCGAGGGAGGACGCGCGATGCCGTTCCGCGTGCTTGTCGTTGCGTGCCTCCTTGCGGGCGCGACCACGGCGTTCGCTCAGGAAGAGCAGCCGATCAAGGTCAGCGCGCGCGCCAAAGCGGCCTGCCTGCCCGACGCACTGCGGCTTTGCCGCGATGCCGTGCCAAATGTTCGCAATGTGCTGATGTGCTTTGGCGCACATCGCGAGCAGATCAGCAACCGCTGCCGCACGGCGCTGGCGAGCTACGGCCTGCAATAATCAGACAGTCGTCTTGCCCGTCGCAATCTGTCCAATCTCGCGGATGAACGCCGCCGGACGATCGAGCGCGGAAAGCGCCGCCGCGAATTCCGCTTCCGCGCGGTCGCCGTCCAGCATCGGCGCGACGACACGGAGAAACTTCGTCTTCACATCGGCTTCGCTGTATGGCCGGGACGGATCGCCCGGCACGTGCGTCACCGTCCGCTCCCGCCGGCCCGATGCCGCCGTCACCGTGACATGCGCCGGCCACGCCCTCGGGTACGAGCCTTGCGGATCGCCGGGCGCCAGCAGAGCATCCTCGGCGCGCACCTGAATGCGTGTCATGAACGCCGCTATCGCGGATGCTAGGCCCTCCGGCGGGCCGCTCAGACTGTAGGCCGCCTCCGGCGCGACCGCGGCCACCGCCATCTGATATTGCACGCTGGTCAGGTGTGAGAAGCGGTCCCCGGCGGACACGCCGTGGTTGATCATCTTGGCGTGCGGCGGCAACACCACGACACCGATCCGCAGGATGCTGTCGGGCGCCATGCCCTCCTCCAGCACCTCTCTGAGCGCCTGCGTCGCCGCCATGGTCTGCCGCGCCGCGCACCAGGGCTTGAACGAGGTTTGCAACAAAGCAAGTCCGCCTGCGCCGCCACTGAGCAGAGCGACGTCCGAAACGATGCCGAAGATATTCTTCAGGAACTCCCCATCGGCGATCTTCACGTCGGAGGTGAATCCCGCCCCCGCCGCCAGCGCCGCTTGCAGGCCCTTTGCGGCGGCTTGTCCCACCGCAAACCAGCGCGCCGTGGTGGAGGCGGCGTGATGACCGGCGCCCGGCGCCGCCATGATCAGCGCAGTGGCGAGCGCGTTTGCCGTCTGCTTGTCATCGAGGCGAAACAGCCGCGCCGCCGCGGCGGCAACCCCAAGGGGCGCGGCGAAATAGGTCGGCCAGATGCCGCGATAGAGCACGCTCGGCCCATCGATCGCCAGTCCGAGCCGGATCATCACCTCGTAACCGGCTGCAATCGCTGCCGTCAGATCGTCGGCGCCGACATCCGGCAGCGAAGCCGCAATCGTAAGCGCCGCCGGCACGACAATCGAGCCGGGCGTGATCATGGCGGCCAGATGAATGTCGTCGATCTCGCTCAGGCGCGTCAGCGCCACGTTGATCGCGACCCGGTCGGCCAACCCATCGGCATCCTTGCGGAACGCCAGCAGCGCCCGGCCCTCCGCCGTGCCGCAAGCGGCGATCCAGGCCCCGATGGTGTCGGTTGTGTGCAACCGAACGGCTGCGCGCGCACGCTCTTCCGGTGCAATTGTGGCGACGAAAGTTCCGAGCTGTTCGAGAGCCGTCATTCGCTCCAACGTGCATTGCGCGCGCCAGGCACGCTGGTTTTGACTGACGATCTGCGCTTGAATCGCCGTGCGTCGGGTGTCGCCCGACCCTAACGGCAATCCCGGAGCCGCTCAATGCCGTCCCATCCTCGCCACGCGCATGCGTTCGCAGCGCGTGCCAACTATCTGCGGCCCCGGGCCGGACATGGCCATCACCGCGTGACCAACGTCGAGCTGTTCTATGACTTGGTGTTCGTCTTTGCCGTCACTCAGCTTTCGCACGGCCTGCTCGAACATCTGACGCCGCTCGGAGCCGCGCAGATCGCGCTGTTGATGCTGGCCGTGTGGTGGGCCTGGATCGACACGGCCTGGATCACCAACTGGCTCGACCCGGAGCGCAGCGCGGTTCGCCTTCTGCTGTTCGCCCTGATGCTGGCAGGACTGGTGCTGTCGGCCTCGATTCCCAAAGCATTCGAGGACCGCGCCATATCTTTCGCCGTTGCGTACGCGGCGATCCAGATTGGGCGAAGCCTGTTCATGTTGTGGGCCCTGAAAAATCACGATGCCGGCAACTTCCGCAATTTTGTCCGCATCATCCTCTGGCAAGCGGTGGTGGCAGTGCTGTGGCTGGCCGGAGCCTGGCCCGAAGGTCCGATCCGGCTGACGCTGTGGGGGGTTGCAGTCGCCCTCGAAACCGTGGCGCCGCTGGCTGGATTCTGGGTCCCGATGCTTGGTCGTTCGACCACCGCCGACTGGGTGGTCGAAGGCGCCCACATGGCCGAACGCTGCGGGCTTTTCGTCATCATCGCGCTCGGCGAATCTGTGCTGGTGACGGGCGCGACCTTCGCCGGCCTGTCGTGGACCGCCGAACACATCGGCGCGTTTCTGGTGGCGTTCGCCGGCAGCGTGGCGATGTGGGTGATCTACTTCAACATCGGCGCCGACCGGTCGAGCCGCCTGATCGCCTCCTCCGACGATCCCGGTCGCTTGGCGCGAAACGGCTACACTTATCTCCACATCCTCATCGTAGCCGGCATCATCGTCGTCGCGGTCGGCGACGATCTGGCGTTGCATCATGCCGGCGATCACAACGAGATCGCTACGGCGGCTGTGCTGATCGGCGGGCCCGCGCTCTATCTCCTGGGCAATGCGCTGTTCAAGCGGCTTTCGGCGCCCAACCTGCCGTTGTCGCATCTGGTCGGATTGGGATTGCTGGCTCTTTTGATTTTGGCCGTGCCCTTTCCAGCACAGTGGGATCCGAAGCTTGGAATTCACGTGACTTGAAGTCGCGGC
>JADMIO011475758.1_pt1 | contig 69614 bp, 51 predicted proteins | sample 8958161 | NCBI WGS metagenome assembly JADMIO01 (sample SAMN16585339, study PRJNA669376) | soil metagenome | isolation source: Crop rotation soil | place: USA: Cullars Rotation, Alabama | collected 2011 | reverse complement strand
AGGGCGCCGGTCTACACGGTTCGTGACTATAAACATTGCCCTCCTGGCGGAGGGCAGGACTACGCGGCCCGTTCTACACGGTCCGTGTCTATAAACATTGCCCTCCTGGCGGAGGGCGGGATGGTACGCGGCTCTTACCATAATGTTGCTGACCCTGCTTTCTTAAAAAGTAAATACCATCTGTTCCTGAAAACGGTACTGACGCGGAGTGAAGCCATTCAACGGAACAAAGAAGTTCGGAAAATCACCGCTGTTGCGCAACTCGCGTTGAACAAACATTAGGCTTTGCAGTGTGATGTTTCGCGCCAGGCCGAGCTCCCATCTGATGAAATGTGTCCGAATGTTTACACCGGTGCCGGTGCCGAGATCGTCATCGGTCAGCTGCGATATGATTGCATTCGCTCCCTTGATCGAAAAGACATAGAGAAACGACATATCCCCCCGCTTGGTTGGCCGGCCGACTTGAAACGCCGCTAGCATCGCATCGCGTTCGTTGAAATCGGTCCCAAAGTTACGAGCGGCCTGAGCGTTGAAGGTGATCGGATAACTATGCTCCCCGACTTTGAAACCTGGATGACCGAATCTGTAAGTAAGGCGCGCAACGTGAAAGTCTTCAGCTGTATAGATGGCTCCGCCGGGGGTTGTGGTCGCGTTTCCAGTACCGGTCATCGGACCGGACAAAACCAGACCCAGGCCCGGCTGCACGATAAAAACGACGCCGTTTGCGGTCGAAGCGAGCTGGATCTGATTCGGTTCTCGGAAGACTTGGATGTCGCCGCCGAATTGATGAGTCCAGTTTTCGCCGGCTTTAAAATTGAACAACAGTCCCTGATGAAACAGGTTTGAAGAGCGGCCGATAGTACCGACCTCGTCACCGGCCACCGCGAGAGGGCTTCCGGCGGTGATAACAGCTACATTCGGATTGCTAAACCAATACTGTCCGGCCCTGAGTTCTACACTCGAGCCTCCCTTCTTACCAAAGGGCATTACAAACTTCTCGTTGAAGCCGTTGAACCGCACGTCATCGTCAAACAAAAACCGCGAGTTGTCCGCAAATACTTCCTGAACCTTGCCACCTTGAAGCTGCACATATTTGTTCGGGTGGAAATCGGCCCAGGCTTCATTTATGAAAAAAGGCTGGCGAGCTATAGTCGAGGTAAAGTCCTGATCCAGCGTAAGACCGTTATTGATTGGTCCTGTGGTGAGTTGGCCATGAAAGCTCACCGCCTTGCTGATGTCAGAGTCCAGATTCAAACGAAAACGATAACGCAACCGAACGTTTTGCACGTGTTGAAGTGAAGGATCCGGCGGCGTGGTAGGTGGCCGCAAAGTAGCATCGAGCCGGAGACGAAAGTCGCCGCCCAATCGAACTGGACCGATCCTGGTCACACGTTCTTCGATGTTCTTTATTCGATCTTCCAGGGAGGGCTGGTTTTGTTTCGCCGACGTCTCAGCCGGCACTGATTTTTCTGTTGTGTCAAGCGGACCTGAACCCGGGTCGCGACTATTCTTCTCACCGGCTGCCGGTGGATTTGATGTGACATTGAGTGTGGCGGCGGATTGCGATTGGTCGTTGTTTGCTCGAGCAGTCCTAACCTCGAGCGAATCAATCATTTGCTGTTGTCTTTGAATCAACTTCAGCATCTGATCTATTTTTTCGTTCTGTTGTCGCAGGGTCTCTTCCAGAACTCTAAGTCGTTCAGGTTCGGCGGAGGAAGAATCCGAACGAGTCGCTGACAAGCTGGCGGCAACCGGCTTGAGTGAAGCGGCGGTGTCCGATGGTTTCTGTTGGGCTGTAGCTTCGAGAAGGTGCGCAGAGAAGACAAAACCTATCATCAAGCAGAAGCGAACCAGATTTCCTGAAATGCGCGTCATCAGTCTCTCCTTTATATTAAGGGATGTTTTATTGGGAGGTTGCGAATCTTTCCGCGGGTAGTCTTCAAATCTATAACCAGGCTCTTAGGTGCTTGGTGCACAGACATTAGTCAACCTTTGAGCGTGAACCGATCAATCGATAACCAATCCCGGTGACGGTTTCTATCAGCTTGGGATTGCCAAGCTTTGTTCGCAGTCTATGGACATCGAAAGTGCGCGAGTCTCCGCAGTCGCGCAGGCCCCAAATTCTATCGAGAAGAACTTCGCGCATCATCAGTTGTCAAGCAGCCTCATCTCTTTCCGCGTGAGACGGATTTCGCTGCCCGCATTCTGGGCACTGAATCTCACGGATCGATGATCAGAACGCCGTAAACCGGGCTTTCGGGTTTCGGGACGTCGTTCCTTCTGGGCATTACGTTTACAAGCGCGAGATGTTGTTCTCCTTTAGCGGCTCGCTCGTTCTGGATTCCATTACGGCTACCATACCGTATGCTTGATCACTTGGCCTCTCGCCATATAGATAATCTGTTCACAGATATTGGTCACATAGTCAGCAATCCGTTCGAGGTGCTTGATCACAAACAGCCATTGCACTCCACGATCAACCACCGAAGGATCGTGAGTCATTGCGCTAATCAATTCGGAATAACATATGTCATAGAGAGCATCGACTTCGTCATCGCGCTCGATCGTGGCGCGGGCTTTTTCAGGGTCGCCGGAGGTGAATGCGTCGAGCCCGTCTATCAGCATTTCCTGAACCTTCGTCGACATTTCCGCAAGATCCAGCCCTGACTGAAACTGCGGCTCATTGTTGAGTGAAAGCGCGTGCTTGGCGATGTTGACTGCGTGATCGCCAATCCGCTCCACCATCGGCGCGGTCCGTGCCACCGAGACCACAAAGCGCAAATCGGATGCTGCCGGTTGCTTGAGGACCAGGACATCGACGCACATCTGATCCAGTTCGAGCTCCATGGTGTCGATTGCGTCATCTTCCCTGATGACGCGTTCCGCCAGACTCGAGTCGCGCCCCTCAAGGGCGCGCATAGAAAGCATTATTGCCTTCTCCGCAGCGCCGCCCATGACCAGCAGCTTGTCGCGAATCTGATTCAAATTCTGTTCGATGAGGCGCTTGTGCATTATGCATACTCCACTGTGTAGTCGATCATCCGAAACGTCCGGTTATATAGTCTTCGGTCATCTGTTTGTCGGGCTTGGTGAACATCTTCTCGGTAGTGCTGAACTCCACAAGCTCACCGAGCCAGAAGAAACCGGTGAAGTCCGAGACTCGCGCCGCCTGCTGCATGTTGTGAGTCACAATCACAATCGTGTATCGCTCCTTCAGCTCCACAATCAGTTCTTCGATTTTTTGAGTAGCGATCGGGTCCAATGCTGAGCACGGCTCATCCATTAACACGACGTCGGGTTCAACCGCCAGCGCTCGAGCGATGCACAGCCTCTGTTGCTGTCCACCCGAGAGCCCGTAGGCCGATTCCTTAAGCCGATCCTTTACTTCTTCCCATAGTGCCGCCGCCCGAAGACTTGATTCAACTCGTTCAGCTAATTCCGCACGCGAGTGCGTGAGACGATTCACTTTCAGCCCATATGCGACGTTGTCGAAAATTGAGCGCGGAAACGGGTTCGACTTTTGGAATACCATCCCAACCTTGCGTCGTAGCGTTACCACGTCTGTACCGGGTGCGTAGATATTCTGACCATCCAGCTCGATGCGCCCTTCCATCCTGGTACCGGGTACAACGTCGTTCATTCGATTGAGCGTGCGGATCAAAGTTGATTTCCCGCAGCCGGAAGGACCGATAAACGCGGTCACCTGACCCGGAGCAATCGAAATCGATATGTCTTTTAGAGCTCGCGTGCGTCCGTAAAAGAAGTTCAGATTCTCGACGCGAATCTTATCAGGAAGTGTTTTTTGATCCGCCTGAGAATCGCGAACCGCAAGCTTGCCGGTGGGTTGCGCTTCCAAACCGCGCGTCAAGACTGCCGGCGATGAGCTGGTATGCATAACTTCACCCTTACTTGATGGCTCTGGTTGATTTGTCATTAATGAGCCTCAGTTCAGCAGATCGCTCGTGTCCACTTCGGATTAGTCTGATTACCCATCCGAGCTTTCCATCATCGTAGCTATGGCGTCTTACAGATTACGTTTGTTGATGACGATTGCGAGCAATGACTTTCACTGCCACATTCAAAAACAGAATCATCGTGACAAGGACGAGCGTCGCAGCCCACGCCATATTGTGCCATTCTTCATATGGAGAGCCGGCAAAGTAGAAGATGCGAACCGTCAGGGAGCCCATCGGTCTCAGCAAGTCTGTGCTGAGGAAGTTCAGCCCTAACGCTGTAAACAACAAAGGCGCAGTCTCGCCGGCGATTCTGGCGATTGCAAGCATCGCTCCGGTAGCAACGCCACTTGCCGCTGTTCGCAGCACTACCCCAAGGGTTACCCGCCATTTTGGCGCTCCCAGCGCCAACCCGGCCTCCCTCAAACTGTGCGGCACAAGCCTGATCATTTCTTCAGTTGTTCTGGCTACAATCGGCATCATCATGATTCCAAGTGCCACGGCTCCCGACAACGCCGAAAAATGACCCATCGGTCGGACCATAACTGTCCATACAAACACGCCGATGATTATTGAAGGCGTGCCCGTAAGAGTGTCTATAAGGAACCGAAGCAGCGTGCCGAATTTGTTTCCGCCGAACTCTGACAGATAGATACCTGCAAGGATCCCAACCGGCATTCCAATCAAAGATCCAACACCTATGAGTATGACCGACCCTGCGATGTCACTTGCAATTCCGCTTTCTGGTTCTCCGATGGGTTTGAAAGAGTTGAGCAGAAAACCGATATTTAATGCCCTCACGCCGTCTACAAGAATGTATCCCAGGATTATGAATAGCGACCCTACAGCGATGACCGTGCACAGCGCAGTCAGCACAGTCATCGTCTTATTAACCAACTTGCGGCGAGCCAAACTAGACATGCCCTTCCCTACCTTCTCCGCGGGTCACGCTCCAAACCAACAGACGCGCAATCATATTAATAACAAAGGTGATCAAGAACAGTATCAAGCCCAGCGCTACCAGCGATTGAAGATAGATCTCGCCCGATGCTTCCGAGAACTCGTTTGCGATGGCTGACGCGATTGTATTCGAGGGTTCGAATAGTGAGGGCGATATTTGCGCCCTGTTCCCAATGACCATCGTCACCGCCATCGTTTCGCCAATCGCTCGCCCAAGACCCAGGATGATCGCGCCCGAGATTCCCGACCTGGCGTTCTGCAGAACGATCAGTGTCGCCTCCCATTTGGTCGAACCAAGCGCTAGCGCCGCTTCACGTTGCGCGCCCGGTACCGCGCGAAGAACGTCAGTTGACACTGCGGTGATTATCGGCAATACCATGATCGACAGAATTAGCCCGGCGGTGAGCAGACCCAGCCCATTCTGATGTCCCTGGAACAATGGAATAAAACCAAGTACGGACTGCAACTTTGGATAAACACTCTCCCTCAGAACGGGGGCCAGCACGAATATCCCCCACAATCCATAGACAACTGACGGAATCGCGGCAAGCAACTGCACGATGAACAGGATAGGATCCGAAAGGGATCGAGGAACCTTTTCCACCAGAAAAATCGCTACGCCCAAACTAATTGGAACCGCGATGATGAGCGACAACAATGAGGAAACTACGGTACCGTAGATGAAAGGCAGCCCGCCAAACCGCTCCGCCACAGGGTCCCAGATGGAGTGCGTAAGAAAACTGAGCCCGAACCTTCCAAACGCAAGCTTCGAATTGATCGCCATCTCTACCATAATCAAGGCAGCGAGACCGGCAACCAATATCGCAAAGATGCCGGTCAATCCCTTGAAAAGCGGATCGCCAATGCGCAGCCGCGAGCTAAGCTTTGAAAGCGGCTCGGGCCGCAAACTCGAAGCCGGGGATCCCGGCGCATTTCCTGCAAGTGATGCCATAACCTCGACTGTCTTAGTTCGTTCGGAGAGGCTGCCCTTGATATGTTATCGATTTGATCTTTTGCTCGGCTTTCGCTGACACTTCCTGAGGAAGAGGAGCATATAGAAGATCCTTGGCCATCTTTTCGCCGTCGTGGATTGCCCACCAAAGGAAATTGACCAACGCTTTTCCTTTTGCTTCGTCGTCCTGATTCTTATAGATAAGGAAATAGGTGTACGAAGAAACGGGATACACGTCTTTGCCAGGAGCGTTGGTTATAGAGATTCGCAGATCATCGGGCATCTGCCCCGCAGCCGCCGCGGCGGCGGCCGTTACTGATTCCAACGAGGGCTTTACAAACTCGCCGGCGGAATTCTTGATTGTTGCGTACGGCAGCTTATTCTGTTCCGCATAGATCAGCTCAACATATCCCACCGAATTTGGCGTTGACTTAACCTGGCCGGTCACACCCTCGTTGCCTTTAGCGGCGGTGCCGATGTTGGGCCAATTAACCATCGCACCAGCCCCTACGGTGGACTTCCACTCGGGACTTACCTTAGATAGATAATCAGTCCATACGCCAGAAGTCCCGCTGGCATCCGACCGGCGAACGACATTTATGGTCGCATCAGGAAATGTCACGCCCGGATTACTGGAAGCGATACCCGGATCGTTCCATTTCGTGATCTTGCCAAGATAAATTCCGGCGACTGTTTCAGCATTTAGTTTAAGATCGGTTTTTAGCGAAGGCACATTGTAGGTGAGAACCACCGCGCCCAGGACAGTCGGGATGTGTAAGATTTCCCCCGGAGCCGCCTTTAGCTCATCATCTTTCATGGGGACATCGGAACCGCCGAAATCCACGGTCTTAGCGGAAATCTGTTTTACACCACCGCCGGATCCGATCGATTGATAGTCGAATTTGGCGTTCGGAGTGATCTTGTTGTATTCTGCGAACCACTTCTGGTAGAGAGGATTGGGAAAGGTTGCGCCGGCGCCCTGCAGCATAACCTCACCATTGGAGCCAGCTCCGAAACTGCCGCATCCCACCAGCGCCAGCGATCCTAGGCTGACGATTAACGTAGCCGTGAGTAATTGTTGATATTTCTTCATTTTATTATTCCTCCTGCTGTTCGGGTCCAGCGCTTAAGTATAGGCATCCCGCGTTAATGCATTTCGACGAGAATGTTAAAACTATGTTAAATCCTCGCTTTGGGTGTATCAGTTTGGTTCACAAATGGGCTGGGGCAGTTCGGGGACAGAGTAGAGGACTTGCGCTCAGTACCTGTTGCAGTTCGGAGCCGGTCCGAATGAGATGGATGAAAGTCTGAATAATCTGTAGACGCTCGATACGATTACGATTCTTCCACGGATTACTCTGATTCTCACCAAAAGGCAGACAATCTGCTTGCAAAATATTCTTCAACTCTTACGTTTGCGTGCTTGAAAATTTAGCGCTGATTGACAATGCTTTCAGCGACGTGCTAAAAGCTTTTCTCTATTCATAAAGCTTTGTATCGAGCCGGCAGCACTTCTTTTTTAAAGCAGTCAAGAGCCGTCGTTAACTATTCAACGCATCGGCAATCGTCTGTACGCATCTTGGGTAAAACATGGGAGACGAGACCAAGGATATATCTCAAAACGATAATGCGGGCGATCGTGAGAAAGCGATAGATCAGAAAGACAAGTCCGCACAGCAGGTTTCATCAGCCGATACTGTAGGAGCCGATGTGCCGGAGAAGGCGCATGCATTGCCTCCGGAGTCGGGTTCAGTGTCGCTTGATGAAGCCGAAAAAAAAGCGAAGGAGAGCTTATCGCCCGGTGACAAGGTCAAGACTGAGGCGAAGGCTGAGTCGGCGCTGCCCGGTGTAGAGAAGCCCTCGGTTACCCCTACGGTCGAAGGCGCCTCCGAATCGAAGCCTCCGTCTGCTGTCAAGCCTCCGGCGCCCACCGCAACAAAGCCGGATGCTCCATCAAAAGCTCCTCCGAAAGCACCTGGAGCCGAAGGTGCAGCAACTCCGCCCAAAGCTCCAGCCGCCGCAGGTCACAAACCCGCTCCTCCCAAAAAGGGTCCGACCATTACGGTCGATATCACTGGTGATGCGCTTATCGACCGAATCAAAGAAAGATTTGGCGAATCGATCACCGAGGCGGTTGCAACGCTGGGTCAACAGATAATTCGTGTAAAGAAAGAGTCTTACCTGGAGCTTTGCCGGTTTTTGCACGACGACGAAGAGTCGCTCTTCGATATGTGCTGCGATCTTACCGCTATTCACTGGCCGAACAGAGCGCAGGAAGAGTTCGATGTCGTTATAATTCTATATTCGGTGCCGAAGAATCGCCGGCTTCGTGTAAAGGTGTCACTTCCGGACGGCGAAGCGATCCAAAGCGTGACGTCTATCTGGTCGGGGGCCGATTGGTTGGAGCGGGAAGCCTACGACATGTTCGGAATCAAGTTCGAAGGTCATCCAGACCTCAGAAGGATCCTGCTACCGCAGGACTGGCCGGGATTTCCACTTCGCAAAGAGTATCCTATTGAATATCGCGACAATGAATGGACTGACAAACATCTCGACTATCGTGAGATCGACTACAATACCGATCTTATCGATGTGAAGTATGGTGAGAGACGATAGATAACACGTTTTTGGAAGCAAGCGGTCTGAAATGCAAGATCAGCAATTAGCAACCAGTCACGAAACCCTATTCGACGCAGAGGAGATGGTCCTGAACATGGGACCGCAGCATCCGTCAACTCACGGGGTGCTGCGAGTAATCTTAAAGCTCGACGGCGAGACGGTCGTCGGCCTGGATTGTGACATCGGGTTTCTGCATCGAGGAGTTGAAAAAATCGGCGAGCACGACACCTATGCGATGATCACCCCTTATTGGGACCGGCTCGACTATGTTGCCGCGGTATCAAATGATCTCTGCTATGTCGAAGGGGTCGAAAAGATGCTCCAGGTCGAGGTGCCCAAACGAGCCGAGTATCTGCGGGTAATACTCACCGAACTTCAGCGCATCGCCTCACACCTTTTGTGGTTGGGCACTCACGCAATGGATATCGGCGCGGTGACGGTGCTCTTGTACTGTTTCCGAGAACGGGAAGAGATATTAAAGATATTCGAAGATTTTATCGGGGCTCGGCTGACTGCGCACGCGTTTCGCATCGGCGGTCTCTGGTGGGATGCGTATCCGGAGTTTGAGTCTCGAGTGCGAGATTTTCTGAAAATACTTCCGGCGCGCATCGATGAATACGAAACATTGCTTAACGCCAACCGAATCTGGCTTCAGCGAACCGTTGGGATCGGCGTACTTTCAGCCGAAGAGGCAATAAATCTGAGCTTAACCGGTCCGGCATTGCGCGGTTCGGGCGTCAAATACGACGTTCGAAAAGCTCAGCCTTATTCGGCATACCCCGACTTCAACTTTGAGATACCGATTGGCGAAAACGGCGATACGTATGATCGCTACCTGGTTCGAATGGAAGAGATGAAGCAGTCGGCGATAATCATCGAGCAAGCGCTCGATGGGCTACCGGAAGGACCGGTGATGGCAAAGGTGCCGAAGATCATAAAACCTCCAATCGGTGAGGTGTATCACTCGATTGAAGGTCCAAAGGGAGAGCTGGGCGTTTTCATGGTGAGTGACGGGACGGGCAAGCCTTACAGGATGCGGATTCGTCCGCCATCTTATATTAATTTGCAGTCACTCAAGCGCATGGCAATCGGACATCTTGTAGCAGACGTGGTTGCGATTATCGGAACTCTGGATATCGTGCTCGGCGAAGTTGACCGTTGACCATAAACGGAAACGCGTTGAGCGGTTCACTGCGGTATGACTGTCGGATCATTTCAAAGAGCCGGGCCGGGATGAGCAGGGGCTGACCGAAACCAGGAACCGAGACTTATTCTTATGCAAGTTATCTTAGCAACATTACTTTTGGTCGCACCTGATTGGGTTGTCAGTCTCACTCGCGAAAGGCGGCCGAATGCGTTTTGGGCGGAATACATCGTGTGGCCGGCAGTTCAAATCCTGATCGTCCTGTTTATCGTGCTCACGTTGGTTGCTTATCTGGTTTATTTGGAGCGCAAAGTATCAGCATTCATGCAGGCTCGATTAGGACCGATGCGCGTGGGTCCGTGGGGCTTGCTTCAGCCGGCAGCCGACGGTCTCAAACTGTTGCTTAAAGAAGATATCATTCCGCTGAAAGCCGATAAGGCGGTCTTCATAATTGCACCAATCGTTTCGGTCGTTGCCGCGCTGGTGGTGCTCGCCGTTATTCCGTGGGGTGCAACCTGGGCGACGATTGCGAATATCAACATCGGACTCTTATTCATATTGGCGGTATCGTCGGTAGGAGTGCTCGGGCTGGTTCTGGCCGGTTGGGGTTCAAATTCGAAGTACTCCTTGTTGGGTGCGTTGCGTTCGTCGGCTCAAATGGTGAGCTATGAGATCGGAATGGGGCTCTCAATAATCGGGGCCCTGATGTTTGCAAGGACACTTTCGATGTCTGGGATTATTGATGCTCAGCGCGCGGACGGCGTCTGGTACATACTGTTTCAGCCACTTGGGTTTCTTATCTATGCGGTGAGCGCGCTGGGGGAGACGAATCGCGCGCCTTTCGACCTGCCGGAGGCGGAATCGGAGCTGGTTGCCGGTTATCATACCGAGTATTCGGGGTTCCGATGGGCTCTTTTCTTCATGGCCGAATACTCTGCGATGATTGTCACATCGGCAGTCGCGGTGACTGTATTCCTTGGCGGCTGGATGCTGCCGGGAGTTACCGGCGCAGCGCTGTTTGGGAAAGGGCCGATTGCCAACCCGAGTTTACATACCATTGCAAGCATCATCGTTTTCGCCGGCAAGGTTATGCTTTTGATTTACGCCTACATGTGGTTTCGCTGGACCTGGCCGCGATATCGCTACGATCAGTTGATGGAGCTTGGTTGGAAATGGATGATACCCGCCGGTCTAGCGAATATCGTGTTGACGGGTATCTGGTATGTGCTTGCGATGCCAAAGGCGCAGGGGGGTGTGTTTGGTTTTATGCGGGATGTCAACAAGCGCCTCGTCCCGACCGGCGCAGGCATCGGTTTCTTTATAGCTACCGGTTTCCTCGTCACTATCCCGATAGTCTGGGGTTTACTGGTGACGATCAACCGGCGGTCGCGAGATTTCAATCTGCACGAGCAGCGTCAACTGCAAGTGCAGCTACGACGCGAACGTCTTGAAAAGATGTTGCAAGAGCAGCCGCGCCCTGCGGAGACCGCCGGATCATAAGTCATTCTTAACGGGTAATCTTTATGTCAGCAGCAAAAACGCCAGCGGGAAAACGAACGATCGGGCAGTTAATCAAACGACTTCTGTTGCTCGATCTGTTCAAAGGCCTGATGGTCACTTTTAAGTACAATGCAAGAGCACTATACGAGCCTCGAGACGGAGGCAATCCGAATCAAGCGATTTACACCGAACAGTATCCTTTGGAGCCGGCTCGCGTATCGGAGAGATTTCGCGGTGCTCCGCGTTTGAATCTGGATCCAGAGACGGGCGGTACATTATGCATAGCGTGCGATTTGTGCGCGCTCGCATGTCCGGTCGATTGCATTGAGGTCGGTTCGATTCGGCGTGAGGTTCGCGAAGGTGAAAAAGTCAACAAGAAGAAAGTTCTTACGACATTCATTTTCGACACGTCTAGGTGCATGTTTTGCAATTTGTGCTCGGAGGCGTGTCCGACTGATTGTCTCGAACTGACGCAGAGTTTTGAACTCGCGGTCTATCACCGTTCCGGGTTCAGATGGGATCGCGAGATGTTGGAAAAGGGTATCAACTACACTAAGTACTCTCGATAGCGGAAATCGAATCTAGGTTCAGAAGCTCTAAAGACACCTGGTATGCAATTACACGGTTGGGAAGCTGCGCTGTTCTATGTTCTTGCAATCATGACACTGTTCATGGCTGTGTTCGTTGTAACCGCGCGCGTTGCGGTGCATTCGGCGCTGTTTCTCATATCTACTCTGGTGAACGTAGCTTTGCTTTTCATCCTTTTGCGCGCGGAGTTCGTAGCCGGCGTGCAGATATTGGTCTACGTCGGGGGAGTAATGGTCCTGTTTCTGTTCGTAATAATGCTCGTTCAGACCAGAGCCGAAGAGGAGGCGCGAGTCAGGCTGTATACAGGACAAACATGGCCGGCGGTTATAATCGCCTTGTTGCTGGCGATGTCGTTTTATTTTGCGATGAGTCCCGCGCAGGTGGCGTTTCGGCCGTCGGAAACTGCGACAAGCGCGCCCGAACCTCCCGATAGCTCAGAACGCACTACTGCCGGCGCCGGTTTGAACATATCAAAGGATACCCAGGAAGTGGGCGACCAGCTCTATCGCCAGGCGGCTTTGCCTTTCGAAATAGCTTCTCTGTTGCTGCTGGTAGCGATGGTTGGTGCGGTGTTGCTCGCTCGGAGCACAAAACAAGAGAAGTCGTATGATTGATTCGCGCGAAAATCGGGGATAACGACTAAAGTCGTTACTACGAATGACTAAAGCCATTACACTAACGACTTAAAGTGGTTACTACTTGGGCATAAACCTTCGTACACACGTGGCAGCGAGTCTGAAAGGAAAACGAGGTGATCGGGAACTTTAACAGTGCGTTGGCATATGTTGCTCCGTTACTCCTGCAAGCGGAACCATCCTTTGCGAAACGCTTCGAGCCAACGTTAATCAACTTTCTAATGCTCAGCTTCCTGCTGTTTGTGGTGGGGGTTGCCGGAGTCCTGTCGCGACGCAACATTATTATTATCTTCATGTCTATCGAGCTCATCCTCAATGCGGTTAATTTGAACCTCATCGCATTCTCCCGCTACCTCGAGATAAATAAGGATGCGCTCACGGCAAAAGGGTTAGTTGTAAATCCGCTTGCCGGACCGGTTTTCACGATCTTTATCATCGTGGTTGCCGCAGCGGAGGCGGCAGTGGGGCTCGGGATCGTGATCGCTATGTACCGCAATCGCGAGACCGTCGCCATCGATGAGATCGACTTGTTGAAGTGGTAGACCTTTCAGGTGTCGAGGTCTTCTTTTCCGTTCAAGGCTGAGCTCTTTATCTGAACATCAAATTTCATGCTAAAACTAGTTTGGCTAATTCCTGTCCTGCCTTTGTTGGGGTTCCTGTTTAACTTCCTGCTTGGCCGCAGGCTTCAGCTCAGCGAGCGCACGGTTTCGATCGTCGCCTGCGGCGTCATTCTCGGTTCGATGCTGCTCACGTTTGGGGCGTTTTACGAGTACCGCTGGAGCTTCAATCCGGCGAACGACGACAATCCATATATCACCAGCAGGGATGGCTTTCCCAATTCGTTCACCTGGCTTCCCGGTGGCCTAGCTCACCAGAGTCTCGGCAAAGAAGCCGGAAAGCTTGCGAACTTCAATATCGAGTGGAGCTACCAGATCGACCAGCTATCGCTGGTGATGATGTTTGTTGTTACTTTCGTCGGTTTCTGGATTCACGTTTTCGCAACCGGCTACATGCATGGCGACAAAGGCTACTATCGCTTCTTCTCATATTTGAATCTGTTTATGTTCATGATGCTGCTGCTCGTGATGGGCTCCAACTTCATGATCATGTTTATTGGTTGGGAGGGCGTCGGACTCTCGTCGTATCTGCTGATCGGTTATTACTTCACAAGACAGGAAGCTGCCGACGCCTCCAAGAAAGCATTCGTCGTAAATCGCATTGGCGACTTTGGGATGGTCCTGGCCATCTCGGGAATTTTCGCGACTTTTGGCACCCTGCAGTTCCACGATGTCGCAGCCGCTTCTGCAAATTATCCCACCGAACATCTCTGGCAGTTCGGGTTGATGTCCTGGCTCGCCCTGGGATTGTTTATTGGAGCGACCGGTAAGAGCGCACAGATACCATTGTTCATCTGGCTTCCGGATGCGATGGCTGGTCCCACTCCGGTGTCGGCGCTCATACACGCCGCGACGATGGTTACCGCAGGGGTGTTCATGGTCACCCGTACGAATTTCATCTTTCAGCGTTCGGTGACCATGATGATGATCGTCGCACTGGTGGGCTGCTTGACCGCATTTGTCGCGGCGACCATAGGGATCACTCAGACCGATATCAAGAAAGTTCTGGCGTACTCGACCGTCTCGCAGCTTGGCTACATGTTTTTGGGAGCCGGCGTCGGCGCTTTCATCGGAGCAATCTTTCATGTCTTCACCCACGCATTCTTTAAGGCATTGCTGTTCCTTGGTTCAGGATCAGTGATCCACGGCATGCATCACGAACAGGAGATGCCGAGGATGGGCGGGCTAAAGAAATACCTGCCGACCACCTTCAAGACGATGACCATCGGCTGGCTCGCTATATGCGGGATAATTCCGTTTGCGGGGTTCTTTTCCAAGGATGAGATCCTCTGGAAGACATTTTCCACAAATGTTTTTGGCGGAGGCGTTCTGCTTTGGGTAGTTGGATTCATCACCGCCGGGATAACCGCATTTTACATGACTCGCTTGATGCGCCTGACGTTTTATGGAGAAGAACGATTCCGAAAAGTACATGCCGGTGGCGAAGCGGATGAAGCTTTTGCATCAGCGCACGACAAAGGATTGACCGGTCACGATGCCCTCCAGGCTGCGCCGGGCGATCGACCTATGCATCAACCCGGCGAGCACGTAGGAGCCGTTGATAAAGCGGACCCATTCGCGCACGGAGGCAGTCACGGGCACTTTGAGCCGCACGAATCGCCAAGAAGCATGACGCTTCCTTTGATCGTGCTTGCAGTTGGTTCGGTGGTGGTCGGATGGTTAGGTCTCCCAGGGGGTCCAAAAGTAAATGTCTTTGAGCGCTGGCTGGAGCCGGTAATCGTCGATGTTCATCGTGCCCCCGCGACGCACGCAATCCCAGCGGAACGTCCGGGAGAGCATTCACCTGCAGTTACGCCAGCCGAATCCCCCGGCGCAGCGACTTCAGAACACGCTGCTGTGGAACACGAAGGCCTCAGCGCGACCGAGATCGTTTTGATGCTTCTATCGCTTGGCGTAGCTGGTCTCGGGATTTTTCTCGGAATTCAGTTTTATCAAAAGCGTCCGGATCTTCCGAAGATTTGGACTGAGCGTTTGAGACCTCTGTACACGTTAAGCTTCAACAAGTGGTACTGGGATTGGCTACTCGATGTAAAAGGCGTTGAAGCCGGCAAAGCCGTTAACAATGCGCTCTGGAGAGTTGATGCCGTGGTAGTGGACGGCGGTGTAAATGGCGCCGGTTGGTTGACGCGGTTCTGGGCAAGAGTCACCGGATGGTGGGACAAGTGGGTGATCGATCTTGCGGTTAACGCTACGGGATTTGTAACCAAGGTAGGTTCATATGTTTTGCGAACATTGCAAACCGGATTCTGGCAAAACTATGCGTTGCTCTTTGCTCTAGGGCTATTTGTTATTTTGATTTACTACGTATATCCGGCGATTGCGACGACGGTAAGAAGTTTTACAGGTCGTTGATCGGTTGTTAATGATAAGCCGGCAAGCCGAGCTTGCTGGGTTGGTTAGGAGATTTTGACTATGCCTGGTGGCATTAAATTTTTCGGCATCGGTATTCTTTCGTGGGTGACCTGGCTCCCCGCAGCAGGCGCAATCATTCTCCTCTTTTTCAATCGAGCCCGGAACAACAGCATTCGCGGATTCGCAAATATGTGGATTGCGCTGTGCTTTTTGATTTCAATCCCGTTGTTGACCGGATTGGGCAGCACGAGGCCCGGGTATGATCGAGCATACGGTGGTTTGCAGTTTATCGAAGACCATGAATGGATTCCGTTGATTGGCGCTCGCTACCAACTAGGCATTGATGGCCTCTCGCTAGTCTTGGTGTTGCTGACGACATTGTTGGGGGTAATCTCGGTTGTTTGTTCCTGGGCGTATATTCGCGAAAAAGGCCGCGAAAAAGAGTACTACATAATGATGCTGCTGCTTCAGACCGGCATGATAGGAGCATTCGTCTCCGCCGATCTGTTTCTGTTTTTTATCTTCTGGGAAGTTATGCTCGTTCCAATGTACTTCCTGATCGGGATCTGGGGCGGCAAGAATCGGTTGTACTCGGCAATAAAGTTTTTCCTCTATACGCTTGTGGGATCGGTGGTGATGCTGCTGGCAGTGCTCAAGCTTTTCTTTATTTTCCCGGATGTAGTTAGAGCTCAGCGCCCCGCGGTCGAAGGTACCGCGCGGCAATTGTCTGCGAGCAGCATTGCAGATCCTAATCGCCAGAACGACGTAAATAGTCAAATGCTGAATATGGCGCTCGATGCGATGAAGCGCGTTGATGGCATAGATCCGATCACAAGACAGCCGCTGCCCGCGGGTTACGTAAAGAGCTCATTCAACATTGTCGCGCTAACCGCGATCGGGCCGCACATCAAGACGGTTTTTGGACTGGGTTTGGTGATTTATTTATTTATCGGTTTCGCCTTGTCGTTTGCGATAAAAGTGCCGATGTTTCCGTTTCACACCTGGTTGCCGGACGCGCACTATGACGCACCGACCGCCGGTTCGGTCATCCTGGCAGGTATCCTGCTGAAGATGGGGACATACGGATTCATGCGTTTTTCGCTGCCAATGTTTCCCGACGCTGCCAAGGATCCCACCGTGCGTCAGGTGATGGTGGTTCTGGCATTAGTCGGCATCATCTACGGTGCGCTGGTAGCGATGGCTCAGAAAGATGTAAAGAAGCTTGTTGCATATTCTTCGGTATCACACCTGGGGTTCGTGATGCTCGGGTTGTTCGCATTTAATCCGAACGGCATAACCGGAGCGGTAATGCAGATGATCAATCACGGAATATCGACAGGCGCGCTGTTCATGCTTGCGGGAATTCTGTACGAGAGACGGCATACATACGAGATAGCGGAATTCGGCGGACTGGCTACAGTGATGCCGAAGTTCTCGACGATTTTTTTGATAGTGACGCTGTCATCGCTTGGATTACCGCTGATGAATAATTTCATAGGCGAGTTTCTGACGATTCGAGGAGCTTTTGAAGCAAAGGTCTGGTGGGGCGCGATAGCAGCAATCGGCATCATCCTGGGTGCGGCATACATGCTTTGGCTCTATCAACGTGTTTTCTTTGGCGCGGTTGCACACAAGGAGAATGAGAGTCTGAAGGATCTGGATATGCGCGAGACCTGGCAGTTCGCTCCGCTAATCTTTTTGATCTTTTGGATCGGTATCTATCCGAAACCGTTGTTATCTTATATCGAGCCTCCAACGAATGCGGTCGTTGCGCAGGTTCAGCCCGACTTTTTTAAGACGACGACGCGAAGTCCGCAGGTCGCAGAGGAACATCCGAGATAACCGAAGATCCCTATGCAAGCGACTGACTTTCAAACAATTGCGCGTCAAGCGGCGCAGTTCATTATGCCCGAGGGCATACTTACTATTTTTGCATGCGCTGCTCTTGTTCTGGACGTTATGGTACCGCGCAATCGAAAACGGTTGGTGGCATGGGTATCCCTCGCCGGCACCGGGTTCGCCCTGGTTTCACTCTGGATCATGTACAGCGGGATCGTCAGCAAGGGCGCGCCACGCACCGCGTTCTACGAAATGATCGTGATGGACAGTTATTCGGTTGTCTTCAAATCCATGTTCCTGATCGGTGCGGGGCTTTCGATCCTCCTCTCAATAAAGTATCTAGACGTCGAAGGGGAACAGCGAGGGGAATACTACGCGCTCATCCTGTTTTCGGTAGTAGGCATGATGTTCATGGCGTCAGGAGTCGATCTGCTGTCGCTGTTTATCTCGTTGGAGTTGATGGCGGTATCGGTCTATATCCTGGTCGGATACTTCCGGCGCGACCGACGGTCGAACGAAGCGTCAATGAAGTACTTCCTGCTGGGCGCTTTCTCTTCGGGCGTGTTGCTTTACGGCATTTCGATGATCTACGGACTCACGGGTTCAACAAACCTCGCTTCAATCGCGACAGCGTTGCCCAAGATAATGAGCGTTGAAGTCATAAAGAATGCCGGAGGGGCAGATACGGTCATCGATCAAAGATACCTTCTTTTGATGTCGATGATCCTTATGGCGGCAGGAATGTTCTTTAAGGTTGCGGCAGTGCCTTTTCATATGTGGGCGCCCGACGCTTATGAAGGGGCCCCCACTTCGATCACCGCGTTTATGTCGGTCGGTGTGAAGGCGGCCAGTTTCGCGATGTTTGGGCGTTTGTTTTTGTACGGCCTGCCCGACTTGCGCTCAACGATCGCCGGGGATCCCGCACACAATATCTCCGGCCTGCCCGGCTGGGCGGTGCTTTTGGGGACAGTGGCGGCGATAACAATTGTATGGGGTAATCTGGGCGCGCTCACACAGCCGAACACAAAACGGCTTCTTGCTTACTCGTCGATCTCGCATGCAGGATATACGCTGCTTGGGTTGATTGCCGGCAACCAGACCGGGTACACCGGATTTGTGATTTATCTTTTTATCTACACGCTAATGAATCTGGGAGTTTTCGGCTGCATCATAGCTCTCAGACGACAGGGAATCATCGGGGATAGAATCGAAGATTTGAACGGTCTGATGAAGAAAGCCCCCGGGCTTACGGTGATGATGACGATCTTCCTGCTGTCGCTTGGCGGGATACCTCCGACGGCCGGGTTTATCGGAAAGTTTTATTTGTTTGGCGGCCTCATCGAAACTGGAAACCCGTGGCTTGTGCGGCTCGCGGTACTGGCCGTCGTTATGAGCGTTGTTTCGCTCTATTATTACATCCGCTTCATACGCGCAATGTACATCGAAGGTGAAACGGAACCGCAAGCGGTAAGCCTTGCGCCTTCGTTGCGTGTCGCACTCGTTGCTGCGGCTGTCCTCGTTCTCTACATCGGAGTATTCCCCCAACGCTTGATTAGCTTCACGCAGAGAGCCAGTACCGGCCTCAAAACTTACTCTTATGACCACGGCGCGGCGAAAGCCGCGGGCAATCAACCGCGGGGAATGGGTCAAGAACCCGAGCCCGCTCCCCAGCCTCGCTGATCCATGCCTTTGGAAGAAGACAATTCAGGGGATACCAACGACTCGAACAGAACTGAGGGCGGTATAAGTTGGCGACAGGCTATGGGGACGGTTGGGCTTGCGCTTGCGATTCCGTGGATGATTGGGATACCGGCTTTGATTGGCTGGTGGCTCGACAAAAAATATGCAACTGCACCAACGTGGTTGATCGTGGGTCTCGTGATCGGGTTCGTTTCAACCGCGCTCGATATTTACAAACTTATGAAGCGATTTGGTCAGTTCAGGTAAGACGGAGCGGCAACGGAAGGACGGAAGGGACGAATCAAAACGAAGGATCACGGCATTATATCTCGCCATTCCAAACCGAACCGCGCAAGATACTTTCTCAAACGATCAGCATCATTCACCGTCTTTTTCTTTTCGCGAGAGGTTGTGAACAACGCTCGTCCTGCTTCTGACAACGTGCGTGACTCACGGCACAATTTGATGACACTTCCCAGTTGATGTCGATCAAAAGGATCGATCTCCATAAGCTTTTCCTTTCCAAGAAGCTGTTCGAGCAAATCGTCGTCCTCAGACGAAGGTTGTGTCCGCCACGCAGAAAGCAGCCGCTGCGTTTCTTCGTCGATGATTTCGCTGGTGATCCGCCCGCCGGCAGCAAGCGTCGCCATTCTGACAATCGCACCGTTGAGATCCCGGAAGTTTCCGGTCCATGAAGCCCTTGATGAGACCGCAAACCTAAGGAACCTCTCACGCGCTTCTTTGCTGAACGTCACACGTTTCCCCGTTCGACGGGCATATTGCTCGAGCTCGTATTCCAGGTTTGGTTCAATATCTTCGAGGCGGTCTCGCAAACCGGGTATATAAAATGTCCAGAGATTGATCCGAGCCAACAGGTCATCACGAAATCGTCCCCCACGTACGAGGGAAACCAGATCGCGGTTCGTTCCTGCCACCAGCTGGAAATCACTTTTAGCCTCGCGATCACTTCCCATCGGCAAGAAAGACTTTTCTTCCAGGGCTCGCAAAAGCATGGCCTGTTCGTCGGCTCCCAGCTCGCCGATTTCATCCAGAAATAGGATCCCGCCGTCTGCAGCTCGCAAAAGACCCGGCCTCGCATTGACGGCGCCGGTGAATGCTCCCTTCACATGACCAAAGAGCGCGGACATCGCCCCGTCGCCGCGAATCGTTGCACAGTTCACTTCGACAAATTCACCCTCGATCTGATGTCTGGTTCGTTTCAGCTCAAAGATTCGCCTTGCGAGGCGCGACTTCCCTGCACCAGTGGGGCCCATCAGCAGCAACGGATCACGGGATGCGATTGCTACCTGCTCGATCTTGTCAATCAAACGGTTGAAAGCCTCATTGCGAGTATCGATACCTGACTTGAGGAACGACGCCCCCTCCTTCTGTTCCTGTTGGAAACGAGAAGCGATCCTGTCATAGCGCGAGAGATTCAGGTCGATGATTTCATATGTACCGGGTCCTCCGCGGCGGCGCTCGGAAGGCGGCGAGCTTTGAATCAGCTTGGCTGGAAGGTAGCGCGATTCGGTCAACAGAAACAGGCAGATCTGCTCGACGTGCGTACCGGTAGTTATGTGCACCAGATATTCCTCTCGATCGGTGTCGAAGCGGTAGGCAGCGGCAAAATCATGGAGCGCCGCGTACACTTCCTCAAAATCCCACGGATCGGCCAGCTCGATTTCGACCGGTTGTACCTGCGTCTCTGGCGAGACCGTGCTTATGTCATCGATTAGGAGTCTCGCGAGGGCCGCGAATTTTTTCTGATATAACAGCTCGAATCGGTCGATTAGCAGATCTTCGTGTTGAGAAAGCGCGATGCTTGGGCGCCACCGCTCCCAGCGTTCCGGGCCTCTCCCGCTGTCCAATGAGGCCCCCACCAATCCGATGACTATCGTGCTCCGACCCATAGATTAATTTCTAAACTTCTATCCTGGCAGATAGTACTTTGGGAGTGCCCAATTTCCAAGTGTTTTCCGTGAAGGGCAAATTCTTGCCTTTTAACCTTGTCGCTTAAGGGGTTTAGCGGATTGGCGTAAAGATGATTCGAGGAGCCAGCTAAATGGCACGCCGAGTGCCCAGATGAGACCAGCCCGGAGAGACTCGTAGAAGGAGATCCGTTATGAAGCTTGCAGAGGCGCTTGTAATGAGAGCCGATCATCAGAAGCGGCTCGAGCAGTTGAAGTTCAGACTTGTTCGCAGCGCGAAGGTTCAGGAGGGCGATGAGCCCGCTGAGAACCCTTCGAGACTCTTGGAAGAGTTCGAGGATGTTGCGGCGCGACTTGCTGATTTGATCAGAAGAATCAATCGCACTAACTCAAGAGCGACTCTGAAGGACGGCGTTACTCTTTCGGATGCACTGGCGACTCGGGATGTATTGTTGAAGCGACGCGCCGTCTACGCTGAGTTGGCGAATGCTGCGGCAATTGGACAGGAGCGCTATAGCCGGTCGGAAGTAAAGTTCAAGAGCACCGTAAAGGTCATTGAGATCCAAGGTCTCGTTGATGCGATCTCGCGAGAGTATCGCGAACTGGACGCAAGACTACAAGAATCGAATTGGACAATTGAACTTGAATAAGAGGAGTTCTGGTCCGGGTGGCTGGTCAACGATCGAAAGCGATTAGCAACCGAGGCCAGGACCCGGACTAAACACCGCAGAGGTAGCTGAAACGACTGAAGCGAGCACAAAAATCCAACCGTCCGTATGGATGGCTGTGGTAGCGTGCGGGGCCACGCTCGGGTTCGACCCCCATTTTACAGGTAAGCCCAGCAGCGTTACAGAAGCATCGCGCACAAATCAAAGTTACTACCGCGTGCTGGTCGGTTGTTTCCGCGAGGGTGGGTAAGGGGAGCTGCGGGGGTTTTATGGCTAACAAGAATCTATTTAGATCGATTGTAGGTAAGTTGATTCCCGCGGCGGACGCGGTTAATGACGAGCGCGCGCCGGCTTACTCACTCAGCGCAAAGCACACGCTCGCACAGTACGCGGCTACCGGCTGTTTGAACGCGACTTTTTACGCGACCGCAGAGACTCAGCTGAAGAAGGTGATCGAGCTTTGTGACAACATCGACCCGGAATTTATTGCTCGCACCGCGGTATACGCTCGAGAGCGGGGATTCATGAAGGATATGCCCGCGCTTTTGTGCGCGGTCCTGTCGGTGAAGGACCGCGCACTGCTGGGCCGGGTTTTTCCGCGAGTGATCGACAACGGAAAGATGCTGCGCAATTTCGTCCAGATCATGAGATCGGGAGCGGTTGGCCGCAAATCGCTTGGCACCGCGCCAAAGCGATTAGTGCGAGAGTGGTTTGAGACACGCAGCGACGACAAGGTTTTCAATGCCTCGGTTGGGCAAAACCCTTCGATGGCGGACATCGTCAAGATGGTTCATCCGAAGCCGAAGACCCAGGAGCGCGCGGCGTTGTACCGTTACTTTACTGGTCGCAGAGATGAACTCGGCGCGCTGCCGCAGGTTGTTTCGAATTTCGAAGCCTTCAAGTCGCGAAATACGCATACGGTGCCAGATGTCCCCTTCCAGATGCTTACCGCTTTGGAATTGCTCCGATGCGAATGGGCGCAGATCGCTGAGCGTGCTTCCTGGCAGACCTTGCGAATGAATCTCAATACCTTTGCTCGGCACGGGGTGTTTCAAGAACCCGGCCTTACCGCGTCGGTCACAGAAAAGCTTCGGGATCCCGCGGCGATCCGCAAGGCCCGCGTGCTTCCATATCAGCTTATGGTAGCTTATGCGAACACTGATAGTGGTGTACCTTCACTGGTGCGTGAAGCGCTTCAGGATGCGATGGAAATCGCGATTGCGAATGTACCGAAGTTTGACGGCAAGGTCTTTGTTTGCCCGGATGTTTCGGGATCGATGAACTCGCCGGTAACCGGGCATCGCAAGAGCGCATCGAGCAAGGTGCGCTGCATCGATGTTGCGGCTATGGTGGCGGCCGCGATTTTACGAAAGAACAGTAACGCCGAACTGTTGCCGTTCGAGGGCAGAGTGGTCAAAGTGAGAATCAATACGCGCGACTCGGTGATGACCAACGCTCAGAAGCTGGCATCGATTGGAGGCGGCGGAACAAACTGCAGCGCCCCATTGAAGAAGCTTAACGGGCATCGAGCAGCCGGTGATTTAGTAGTGTTTATTTCCGACAACGAGTCGTGGATGGATAAGCGCCGAGGCCGCGGAACGGCGACGATGCACGAATGGCAGAAGTTCAAGAGTCGCAACCCGGGAGCTCGATTGGTTTGCATTGATCTTCAACCGTATGGAACTACGCAGGCGATCGAGCAGGAGGATATCTTGAATATCGGCGGTTTCTCGGACCATGTGTTCGAGGTGATCCGCGAGTTAGCGGCAGGTCGTTTGTGTGCCGATCACTGGGTCGGCGTGATTGAGTCGATAAACGTATAGGCGATGGCGAATGCTGGTGGGACTACATCGGTGAACCTCGGCAACGCGAGTTGTCGAGAGGGGTTCGAGTCCCCAGCGTCTCACCAAATACTTGTCGCCGTCGAGAATTATGCGACGAATGCGTGTGGAACTACATGGACTTGAAATCCCGAGGACCTGGGTTCGAATCCCAGCGGCTCCATTCTCGTGGGGCCGTAGCTCAGTGGTAGAGCGCGAGCGTTTCACCAATACTTGTCGTCGCATCACAATATTGCATTAGAATTTGAGCACCATGGCAAAGAGAACTGTTGAAGAGAAGAAGCTCGCAAACGCACACAACTGGAAGCATCTCGCGCGTTGGAACGGCGAGGGCTTCTACGATTTGCGCACCGAAGACACTCGAGATGTGCCGGTCCGAATATTTCTTACCCCCCGGCTTCTCGAGGATGCCGAGGATATTCTCTACCGGCAAATTGTCAATGCTACACGCTTCCCAGGCGTGAAGTTCGTAGCTGTTACGCCCGATGTGCACTACGGATATGGTGTCCCGGTCGGTTGTGTAATCCTCACGGATCGTGACGCAGGTGCTGTCGCGATGGGTCCCGTGGGTTACGACATCGGTTGCGGGATGGTAAGCGCAAAGAGCGATATTCCAGTCGAAGCGGCTACTCCTGAGAGAAGACTCGCGTTCAACCGGGCAGTAATGAAGCGGGTCGATCTTGGTACCGGCGGAAAAAGTCTAAAGTTAGGAACGGTGGATCGTTACGAGTTTGATAACCTTGTTCACGGCGGTGCGGAGTACTACGTTGAAAAGTACGGGGCTTCTTTTGATCGGTCGCGAGCCGAACGACACCGAATGCCGGTTGATGACTCCTGGCAACCTCCGCTTGGCGGAAGAGGCAAGCCGGAGAGAGGTTTTGCGCAACTTGGATCGCTTGGAGGCGGAAATCATTTTATCGAATTACAGCGGTGCGAAGAGACTGACACCCTCTTCGTTCAGGCCCACACCGGATCGAGAGGCTGGGGTCACGGTCTGGCTACCAACTACTTCGATTTGGCGCGTGCGGAAAAGCCGGCCGAGATTGTTGATCTCGACCTCGGTTATTTTACGCCGAATTCTGAACACTATCGAAGCTACCTGAACGCAGTGGCTGCTGGAGGGAATTTCGCCATCATTAACCGACTGATCATCTTCGAACAGGTAGCCGAAGCCTTCAAGGAAGTCTTCGGCGGCGAGATGGAGTTGATTTATGAAATCTCTCACAATCTTGTTCAGGATGAGCAGCATCCGGAATTCGGCGATGTTTGGGTGCATCGCAAAGGCGCGACGCGCGCATTTCCTGCGGGTCATCCCGCTCTCAAGAACACGATCTGGGAGGAGAGCGGACATCCGGTTTTGATTCCCGGCTCGAACAAGGATTGGAGTTATGTTCTCCGTCCGGAGGCCGGAGCGGTGAAAAGCGGATACTCGGTGAACCACGGAGCCGGAAGACGTTTGTCGCGCGGCGAAGCTGGAAGAACTTTGAACCAGCGTAAGATTGATGACGAATATGCAGCCGCCGGGATTCTCGTGAATGTGGATGGCCGCGTACCAATCGACGAGGCGGCGCCGTGTTACAAGGCATCCGCTGAAGTGGTCGATGCGGTTGTCGGCGCTGGTCTCGCAAGAGTCGAGTACAGCCTGTGGCCGTTAGCTTCGTTGAAGGGAACCGAAAGCGGACGAGGCAAGAGTTCACACCGAAGAGCAAGAAAGTGATGCATTGCGTTTGGCAGAATTCAGCATGTTGACGATTAATGGATCATTTGGAGAAGGCGGTGGACAAATATTGCGCACCGCTCTGTCGTTATCAATGTTAACCGGCAAGCCGTTTCGCATTGAAAACATCAGAGCAGGGCGCAAAAACCCCGGGCTCCTACGACAACACCTCACCGCGGTGAACGCTGCGGCCGAGATCTCGCGCGCCGAAGTCACGGGTGCGTTCATCGGTTCTCGCGAGCTGACGTTCGCACCCGGCAGCGTTGTTCCGGGCAACTACACCTTCGCGGTTGGAACAGCCGGCAGTACTACACTGGTGCTTCAAACTGTTCTTCCCGCTCTTTTGGTAGCCGGAGGAATGAGCAAATTAGCACTCGAAGGAGGCACGCACAATCCGTTTGCCCCGCCGTTCGATTTTCTTCAGAAGACTTTTCTTCCTGTGGTTAATCGAATGGGGCCAAGAGTTATTGCTGAGCTGGAACGCCCTGGTTTTTATCCGGCAGGCGGCGGAAGAATGACAGTCACCGTCGAGCCGTCGTCGAAGCTGGATCGGGTCTATCTTAGTAAGAGAGGGAATATCATTGCGCGCCGTGCACGCGCAATAGTGGCGAATCTTCCCTTGAGTATTGCGGAGCGGGAAGTGAAAGTAATCGGCCGGAAGATGTCGTGGTCGAATGAATGGTTGAAGGCCGAGGCGATCGATGGATCCGCGGGTCCAGGTAACGTGGTCACGATTGAGATTGAGAGCGAACAAGTAACGGAAGTGTTTACCGGATTCGGCGAACGAGGTTTGCGGTCCGAAGCGGTCGCGGAAAAGGCGGTGCAGCAAGCCCGGCGTTATATTGGGTCGGAGGCTGCAGTTGGAGAATATCTTGCGGACCAGCTTTTGATTCCGATCGCGATCGCGCGCGGGGGCGGGTTCTCAACGTTGCCTCTATCCCGGCACGCGACGACCAATATTGATGTGATCGGGAAGTTTTTGGATGTGACAATCGAATGTTCACAAGCGGGTGATCGTGTTTGGAACGTTGAGGTTCGATAAGTTTTGGAGCTGTGAGATTGGCGGAGAAATGATAGGTGACAAAAGTTTTTGCATCGTTCAGATATCATGATGGAACTTCTCGTATTGGTTCGCGTAGTAAGTACGTTGGAAAGTTGTTAAGGAAGTTCGCAAGAGTTGATTTGAGTTTCATTCGTGCTGAGAGGATTAGCCCAATGACGTTCAAAGGACAAAACGCAAGATCGATGACGCGAATATCGGCGCGGCGTTTATACGTGTCCTTTGGCTTCGCCAACCCGGGAAACCTGTCATTGCGCGGCATGTGGCTCGGTTATGTGAATTCAAACAGCACTGCCGAATCGGTCGAACACACGTTCTCCGATTGCACACGCCGGCAACGTTGATCCAGCGGGAGCGGACTCCCGCTCCCGAAATCTCAAATAGCTTCGGTTTAAGAGACAAAAGGAGCGGGCCGCTTCTGCGCTTTGAGTGCGGAAGGGCATCGCTCCTTTTTGTTTTTGACAATCAAATATCAACCGTGAATCAGAGCTTTGACGGCAGAGTGGCATATAGATCGTGTACGCGTATTCGTACTATTTGGAGGGTTCGCATAATTGGTAGTGCACCGGTCCCGAAAACCGGCGGGCTTCGGCCTGTGAGAGTTCGAATCTCTCACCCTCCGCTTAATATCCGCCGGTGATTACCTTCACCGGGGCAGATCTGACGAATCAGCCTACACTGCCAGATGCCAGATGCGATCGGAGGCGTCGCCTAATTGGTAGGGCAGCGGCGTGCTAAGTCGCCGGGAAAAGACCCGTGCAGGTTCGAGTCCTGTCGCCTCCGTCAAGTTTTAACGAAACAAACGTAGTCCGACCGGGTTTTGCGTGTGATGTTTCAGGGTCCGAAGCTCAGAAGGATTGAGCGCAAGCGTGCGAAGCTTGAGGGCGCAGGTTCAAGTCCTGCCGGACCCGCCTGCGATTTGCGAAAGAATAAGTAAGGTACATGACATTGTGCCGGCGTAGCCCAATCTGGCAGAGGCGCTGGTCTTAGAAACCAGTCGATGAGGGTTCGACTCCTTCCGCCGGTACCAAAGTTCTGATCGGTAACGACAACTTGCTGGCGTGACCCAATTGGCAGAGGTGGCTGGCCCAAACCCGGCTGTGTGAAGGTTCGAATCCTTCCGCCAGCACCAACTCGATGTTTGTCTGCACGCGTAGCCAAGGTGGTTAAGGCATCGGTCTGCAAAACCGGAAATCGTGAGTTCGAACCTCACCGCGTGCTTTTGTTGATCGGAAGCTCTTTTGCCAGGTTGATGCGATATCGAGTTCTGTAATTACTGTGTTAGGCAGTGCGAGAAATCGTCGCGGAGGTGGAGCAGGAATGAGGCTCGGCTGGCTCATAATCAGCAAATCATCCGGTGTGACTCCGGACTCCGCAACCACCAGTTTGACGACTGATTTTTTGAAAAATGAAACCGCGGGGATGAATGCAAAGCGTCGAGCATCAGGTTTTTCAAGCCTGCTTTAGAGAGTTCGAGTCTCTCCATCCCTGCCAATCGTGTGGCGAACGTGGCCGAAAAGGATGAGGCACGAGATTGTGGCTCTCGTCTATGCAGGTTCGAGTCCTGTCGTTCGCCCTGCTTTCTTCCGGGATGGTGTAAACGGAAACACGCCGGTCTCTGAAATCGGAAAGTGAAGGTTCGAGACCTTCTCCCGGAGCTGTTTGATACCAAGGTGGCTCAATCGCCGCATTCGGGGTCGTGGCCGAGAGGCCAGGCACTTGATTGTCGATCAAGACTACGCGAGTTCGAATCTCGTCGATCCCGTTTATGTTCGCTGGCGTGGCCGAGCGGAGTGAGGCGCCTCTCTTCTAAAGAGGTTTACGCGGGTTCGATTCCTGCCGCCAGCGCCTGAAATCTGTTTCTGCTCGAAAGGTACCAGAGGAGGACCTCGGGCAACGGTTGATGTTTAACAAGAGCTGCGGAACGGCTCAAACATAGTTTGAAGAGATGAAGGATTCGCATGACAGAGTGAAAGCGATCGCGCCTGAAGCTTAGATGGCGAAGTACGGGTTTCTTAAACCTGGGAGGAGGGTTCGAGTCCCTACGGGCGCACCACATATTAGTAGCGAGTGAGAATAAAACGTCAGGTAAGACGACCGATGAGGCGTACGAAAGCGTAAATGGGAGAAACATAATGGCTATTGAGGGGAATTTATTTCGTCGCAGCTTTGAGAAGATTGGTGCGCGAGCTAAGACCCGCACTGGTTGGTTTCAAGTCGACGTCAAGAAGGACCGAAAGGGCGAGTACTTTGAAATCGCTATGAGCGAGGGCGAAGACAGAGTACAGATCATTGACGTGCGTCGTGACTTGCGCCACCTGTTGTTGCGCGGGCGCGGTTCTCGGAAGATCCTTTGCGGACACGATGAAAGACACTGGTTCGCTGCGGCGGTAGCAAACGACTCTGTCTCGAACGTAATCACGGCTCTCGATTCATTAAAGCCTCACGCTGTGCGACAGGCGGAAGAGGCGCGCGGCGTAAGAGCTCGAGATCGCTTTCGAAGGAAGAACAAGGCATTCATCAGACAGGGTGAATGGTTCTTTGTCCCCGTGCCTGGACTGTCTTTCAAGGAAGCTTGGATTCGTCACAACGAACCGCTGAGAGCAACAGTTGGAAGCAAACCGCATATGTGCGAACAGGTTTGCCGATCTGTTTCCTCAGTCTCAGGGTTTTGGATGCGACCAGATTATAGCGTCGACATATATGCGCGCGGTCGTGTATCGCATCCGGATCACAAGACGATCTATCTGAATTGTTGGCATCGGGTGTTTTTGAACACGCAGCCGCGTTTTATGAGCGGGGTTGCGTTTCTCGATTGACATTCTCGGGTTAACGCCCGGCGCAGGTTGTTGGGCCGGAAGCTCAAAAGGATGAGTTCTCGACTTTTAATCGAGGGGTAGTGGGTTCGATTCCCACCCGGCCCATCAACGAGAGCGGTGCAGGAGCGACTTCAGTAGTTGGCTCGATAGCTCAGATGGCAGAGCGCCGACCTCATAAGTCGGTCGTCGGCGGTTCGACTCCGCCTCGAGCCATTCTTGGTTGAGATTGGGGTGTAGTGTGAAGGGTAACTCACCCGCTTGTTACGCGGGAGACAGGAGTTCGACCCTCCTCGCCCCAGCTATTCTTGTTGTCGGGGTCAAGGCTTGTTGGTAAGCCGCCTGCTTTGGGCGCAGGAGAGTCCGAGTTCGACCCTCGGGACCCCGCTTGGAACGGGGACTAGATGTTGTCGGCGGCATGCGGGTCCTGCAAACCCGATGGGTGGGTTCGAATCCCAGAGTCTCCATAATTGCTGTCGAAAGTAGAGAAGACTGTTAGTCTCCGCCGTCGTTCGAATTTGAGCGTACTCTGCAGTCTAGACAGTCTACAGTACCTTGGACGGCAGCTTCTGAAGAGCCCGCGTAGCTCAACGGCAGAGCGAAAACCCGCGGTGAGGGTCGTGTGCGAGTTCAAGTCTCGTCGCGGGCTCCATGTATTTGAAGAGCAATGAAGCACATCGGTTGGGAAGCTCATCGGGATGAGCGCTGGATTGAAACCCCGGAGGGAGCCGGTTCGAGTCCGGCCTCAACCACTTTAGTGCGAAGTGGTGTAATTGGAAACATGCTCGGCTTTGACCCGAGAGAATCCGGGTTCGAATCCCGGCTTCGCAGTTTGCGGACGTGGCCGAATGGATTAGGCGCTTGTTTTCGAAACAAGTCGATGCGGGTTCGAGTCCTGCCGTCCGTTCTAGAAGGAATGTAATAGCGAATGAAATAACGAATGAGTTCGTTACTACGACAGAATTGCTTCGTTGGTCTAGCTGGCTATGATCCCGGTCTTGTAAACCGGTGGGCGCTGGTTCGAATCCAGCACGAAGCTTGAAGTGCTCTTAGATTTGTTCTGGCGATGGCCAGAGTCTGGTTTAGACGACGCCTCGTTGGTCTAGCGGCTATGACCTCGGTCTTCCAAACCGATAGCGTGAGTTCGACTCTCACACGAGGCTCTTTCGGTCGGGTGGCCTAACGGCAGGGCGCCGGTCTTACAAACCGGACGTGAGAGTTCGAATCTCTCCCTGACCATCTGTAGATAACTTGTATGTTGCTAAGCAGAAAAGTTCTATTGCTCAACGCATCTTACGAAGCGCTTGGCATTGTAAGCATGCCGCGCGCGGTGAGGCTCGTGTGGAAGGGCGCCGCCGACGTAGTCGAACTCGACGGCGATAGCGTCCTTCGATCGCAGCACTTCGTTTTCAATGCGCCGAGCGTTGTTCGCCTTGTCGAATATGTCGATGTAAGAGGCAAACAGGGACGATCGAGCACTAAACGTTCGCGTATCCTAAGTCGCGATCGATATAGATGTCAGTACTGCGGCAGAAAAGGAGGCCCGTTCGATCTCACCATCGATCACATCATGCCGCGGTCGCGCGGAGGGCGGACTTCGGCGGAGAATCTCTGCACTGCTTGCTTAATCTGCAATCAGCGCAAAGGCAGCCGCACGCCTGAGGAAGCGCGGATGCCTCTTTTGGCCAATCCGGCAGCGCTGACTTATGGAATGGAACGAGCTGCGTTGCGGTACGCCGCTGAAACGCGTCCCGAATGGCGAAAGTATCTTTTCATGGAAGATGCGGGAATTGAGGTGGCTTAGAAGCACGGAGGGCATTCTAGTGTAGTCGCAACTATGAACCTGAACCTCCTGGCGGAGCGCGACGATCGACGTCGCGAGCCTATAAACATTGCCGTCCTGACGGAGGGCGCCCGTCGACGGCGTCGCGCGGCTATAAACATTGCCCTCTGGACGGAGGGCGGCCGTCGACGGCGTCGCGTGACTATAAACATTGCCCTCTGATGGAGGGCGGACCATCGAGTCGCGTGGCTCCTTAGACATTACCCTCCTGACGGAAGGCGGACCATCGACGTGCGAAATCTTTCGGCAATGCACGACAGCGTTGGTCGGTTAAGCCGGCGGCAACCCTAATTATTTCAAAAATTGCTCTCATACCCTCGTCTGGTCAGTGAGTTTAAAAAGCTCTTCCGTGTAGATTCAAACTTGCTTAGAGGTGTAAGATGTTTATTGCGGACGCAGTAAAAAAGCCGCCCAGGCTCGATCATACTCTCAGCAGCTTCGAGAGGAGCTATGGAAATAACGCATCAATCACCTCATCCAATTTCTCGAACTTACGACTTCGCGGTTCATTACGGACAAAGCGATGTCGATACAATCCGCGAACAGATCGAGCAGACCGAAGCCATGAAGAGACGTTGGCTTTTCATGGCAATGATTATCAGCATCGCCGCGCTTGTCGGCGCAATCGTGCTGCTATCGACTAACTATGCTCTTTATTCCTCCGCCGAATCGGACAAGAAAAAACTGGTTCAAGAGAATGCTGCACTGAAGTCGCAGGCCGACCAGACTCAACAACAGCTTGACGCCAGAAATGCGGAAGACGAAAAGCAAGCGCAGCTTCGAGCTGAGTCTCAGACTCGTTTACAATCGCTCTTACCTGCAATCGTGAAGGGCACCGCCGGCCCGGCGCAAATCGCGGCTTTCGCCCGAATGGTGCATTCGCTTCCAAACGGCCGTCTAGAATTAGACTCCAAACCGCCGGACAAGTTGTTCAAAAATTGGAAGGCATCAGTTGGAGACAGCACTGAAATCTATGCGCTGGTTGGAGGATTCGTCGGGGGAAAGTGGGTGGTCTATTCGAATCTGATCGCTCGAAGATAATTCATCTATAGAGCTCTTCTTCCGATAGAGGCGAATCCAAAGCAGACTCTCCCGAAATATTCAACCGCCGCCGTGCGGAGAACATACTTGCCCGCGCCGGAACTACCGGCGCAAAAACGCTGAAACCGATCTTCACGTCGAGATCGATGTACACGGCTTCCATGCCGCCTCTCGCAAAATAGGCCTCGTGCCAGAATCCGGTACCGCCCGAATCTCGGAGAAAGACTTGCCACCACTGGCGGTGAGGTTCCGATCGCGTCCATCTCTCGAGCGAATCAAAATCTCGCCAGTACTGACGCATGCCGGCGTGCGGAGGAAAGAGCGAGAACAGGAAGTTCTCGTGCAACAACAACCCGTCCGGCCGGGCATCGACCGAGTCCGTGATCTTTGGACCAAAGCCGATAAGCGTCTTTAGACCGGCGATTGTATTGACACGCATTCCCAGGTAGATCACCACCAGATCCGGGTAAGCGCTCAGATCGACGGTCCGCCGATTAACTTCGGACTTCATATGCAGTCGGGCTCAGCCTTGGACGTAGCGCCTTGACGATAACGAGTTCAGAATCTGTATCAGGCTTTGGGCGGTTCCGAGATAACCTTTTGTCTTTGCTCATCGAAATACAGCACTCGGCCTTCTCGATAGGACTGCACGCTCATACCGATTGTGACCATCGCCCTGTATGCGGTCTGGGCGTCGAGCACCGGTTTCTCGCGTGTCTTTACGCATCGTAGGAAATTCTCCATATGCGATTCGCGCGGCTCGCACTCGATCATCACCTCGATCGTGCCGTATTTTTCTTTGAATTTTTGTTTGGTTATCCGCTGGGGAGTGACGGTGATGTAATCGACTCGGCCTTCAAACTGGCCTCCGGGAACGATCATTATCGTTCCTTCGTGGCCGCGTATCAGACCGGGGATGTGTGTTTCATTCGCCATTGAAGAGCTGAGAACAAGCGAGTGTCCCGCAGCGTAGTCCGCTGTGAGATTGAATGTGTCCGGAACCTCTCGTTCATCCTTGAAGATGTAGGTCCCTCCGCCGGCCATCACGCGATACGGAAACTGCGGTTCGCCCCAACATATGTTAAGCGGCGCCATCACGTGATAGAACAAGTCAGTAGCAATGCCGCCCGAGTAGTCCCAGTATTTCCTGAACCGGAAAAACCGATCGGCATCATAGGACCGTTTCGGGGCATCGCCGAGCCACATCTTCCAATCGATAAAGTCTTCGCCTTTTGCTTCGGGACCTGCAGCGGGGTCAATTTTCCAATTCCACTCGCCGGCAGTCGAGTTGCGATGATAAGAGCCCTGGCTCATGATCAGCTTGCCGATCATCCCGTCCTGTATAGCTTTCCGGGCCTTCCACCACTGGTCGGAGCTGGTGGTTTGAGAACCGACCTGCAGGACGCGGCCAGTTTCTTTCACTTTGTCGCAGACTCGTTTTGCTTCTTCGACCGTATGGGTCATCGGCTTCTCTAGATAGACATCCTTGCCTTTGTCCATCGCCTCGATTGCAATTCGCGCATGCCAGTGATCCGGTGTCGCGATGATGACGGCGTCAACATCCTTTCTGTCAAGTATCTCGCGATAATCAAGCGTCCCTTCGCATTTTGCTTTCTCTTTGGCCTTGTTCAGACGTTTAACATAGACATCGGATACCGCGATGACCTTTGCAGGAGTGGTGGGCTGCTCGCCGGTTTTCATCACCCAATCGAGCAGATCGTTTCCGCGTCCGCCGACGCCGATCAGCGCAACATTAATATGATCGTTTGCGCCACGAACATTTCCCATTACTACAGGAGCACGGCCAAGAACATTGATCGCCGCGCCTGCCGCTATCGCTGATTTGACGAAGTCTCTTCGAGGAAGCCTTTTATTTGACATAGTCCTCTCCATGACGGCTCAAGGGAAGTCTTTCCTGTTGTTACCAAGCTCGAAATCTACGACGCGACTGCGTAGTGCGATTTCCAGGTTTCTTTAATGAGTGGGCACAAATATATTCCACATCAGAGTCGACATCAAGGCGTGGAGAATGAGCGTCCAGGTCATCACTAGACGCACCCTCAGCCTTGCTCCTGTCAAGTCAAGTGTTAGAATTGCGTTGGAAAACCAACGAAACGGACAAGCCAGCCACGGTTCGGCGTTGAGAGGAGATGCTCATGAGTAATCTAACTGACCGTGTAGCAATCATCGGAATGGGTTGCACGAAGTTTGGCGAGCACTGGGACAAAAGCGAAGAAGACCTCATTGTCGAAGCGGCTTACGAAGCTTTCGAAGATGCCGGCGTTGAGCCGGCGCAAATCGAAGCCGCGTGGGTCGGAACCCTCGTCTCCGGCATTTCCGGACAAGCTCTTTCGCGACCGCTGAAACTTCAATATATTCCAATCACTCGCGTTGAGAATATGTGCGCTACCGGGCAGGATGCTTTGCGGAACGCGGCGTTCGCGGTTGCCGCCGGGGCGTATGATCTAGTGCTGGTTGTTGGGTTCGAGAAGTTAAAAGATTCGGGGTATTCTGGACTTCCTGGAGCAGCATCCAGCGTTATCGGAGCCGGCAATACCGCGCCAGGCGCATTCGCGCTATCGGCAAATCGTTACTTCCATAAATACGGCGCTGGTAAAGAAGAGCTCGCGAAGATCTCTGTCAAAAACCACTACAATGGTGCGCGCAACAAAAAGGCGCACTTCCAGAAAGAGATTACCCTGGAACAAGCAATGAAAGCGCCGATGATTGCTTCGCCGCTCGGGCTCCTCGACTGTTGTCCGACTACCGACGGAGCGGCTGCGGCAATTATCACTCGAACAGAGCTGGCGGCGAAGTTCAACAAGAATTTCGTTACGATAAAGGCGATGGGTTTAGCAGTCGGGCCCGGTACTGGCAGAATGGACCCGGACTTTGACTTCACGAGCTTCCCGGAGACGAAAGCGGCCGCAAGACAGGTCTACGATCAATTAGGGATCAAGGACCCGCGCAAAGAAATCAGCATGGCTGAGGTCCACGATTGCTTCTCGATCACCGAGATGATCATCTACGAGGATCTGGGTTTCTCTGAGCCGGGTAAGGCGAAGATTGATATTGACTCCGGTGCGTTTACCCTTAAGGGCGATTTGCCGGTTAACACCGATGGAGGGTTGAAATCGTTCGGTCACCCGATCGGCGCCAGCGGACTGCGAATGCTTTATGAGATCTATCAACAACTGCTGGGCAAGGCCGGCGAGCGACAAGTAAAAGACATGAAGCTCGGGCTGGCACATAATCTTGGCGGCAATCCCGGTTCATTTACCTGTTCGATTATCGCGCTTGGACATCTTTAAATACACCGATCTCGCATCAACACTCCCAAGCGGCTCGATACCCGAAGGAAATATGGCCACAACTCTTGAACGGTATGAAGAGCATCAATTCAAAAGAGTGATTTCCGGCCATGTGGAAGCGGTGCGCAGTAGAGTCTGCGATGTGCTGGAGGAATTTGGTTACACGGTGCTCGGCGACAATCCGATTCAAGCCAAGAGACGAAGACGTCGGAACCTGTGGACAGCAAATATTCTTGAATATCAGACCCAACTCACCATCGCACTAAAGCCGATCAGCGACGCTTCTATTCTCGCCACCTTTAATTACGAGGTTGAGTATCTATTCACAAAGGGCGACCGTCTATCACTCGAACGAGAAGCCGAGGCAATCATTGCACTAGCGACGCGACCGTTGAGCAGTGCGCTGTGCACATCGTGCGGTGTTGAAAATGAAGCGACCGCTCGGTTTTGCCGAATCTGTGGGAAGCCGGCTGAATCGAAGAGTTCGCATCCTGAAACCGAACTAATGCGGTTATCTGCGGATGCAAGCGCTGCTCACTTGGAGAGCATGGTCGCTATTTTGGTCGAGATTGTGACGTTGGCAATCGGAGTGCCGATGATTTTTTTTGGGCCTCACGAAGTAGCCAATTTCGGCTGGGCCATTCTTGGAATTGGCCAGTTATTAGTTGTGTTGGTTCTGCTTCAAGCGACCCACCGTCTGCGGTGCGCTGTTAAAGCGGAATTCGGCGACTCCCACGACGTGACAACTCGAACTTTGCGAGAGCCTTCAAAAGCATTGCTGCCGCCCCAACAGTTTTCTGTGACCGAAGGCTTGCCACGGCGAGATTCCTTTGATGAAAGTACCGCTCGACAGATCTCAGTGACCGAAGGTACCACTGAGTTGATGGATTCGCGAGAGAATACCCCCGCAAGCTCGTAGAATCCGCGCCTACCCATCTCGTGTGGAGTGGAGCCGCCACACCCGGGGACTTCCCAGCCTTCAAATCTTGCCGCTAATACCACCTCATGCAAGTTGGAGCGCCGGGGTTGAGCAAGCATGATCTCTGATACCGTCGATAAGAAATGCCTACGGCTCTGACGAGGTGGGTATGCGCGTTTGTGCGTGGTATCATTGCGCGCTGCGGAGTTAACTATGTCATACACTCTGAACGAAGAAGAGCAGCTCATACTCAACACGGTCAAAAAATTCCTCGACAAAGAGGTAGTTCCGGTTGCCTCGGAGCTCGAACATCGCAACGAGTATCCGACGGATATTGTCGAAGGCATGAAACAGCTCGGCTTGTTTGGCGCCAATGTGCCCGAACAATACGGCGGATTGGATCTCAGCTACACCGTGTTCGCAATGATCTTCGAAGAGATATCGCGCGTCTGGATGGGACTCGCCGGTATCCTCGGCACTCATTGCGTGATGTGTGACGTGATCGCCAGGTACGGCACTGAAGATCAAAAGCGAAAATTCTTGCCTATCATGTCCACGGGTGCCAAGCGTGGCGCAATATGCCTCTCGGAACCTCACGCCGGAACGGACCTTCAGTCGATTCGCACCACCGCCGAGCGGCGTGGCGATTACTATCACATAAACGGATCGAAGATGTGGATCACCAACGGCAGACGAGCCGAGGTGATGTTACTGCTCACTAAGACTGACAAGAGCGCCAAACCTGCATATGCCGGAATGAGCGCTTTTATCGCTGAAAAGGGTGCACCGGGGCTTACCGTAAGTCGCGATATCGACAAGCTTGGCTACAAGAGCCTGGAGACCTGCGAGTTGTTGTTTGAGGACTTTCGCGTACCAGTTGAGAACCTGATCGGGGGCCGGGAAGGCGAGGGCTTCAAACAGGTGATGACCGGTCTCGAAAGCGAGCGAATCAATGTTGCGGCTCGCGGTCTGGGAATAGCGAGGGCATCGTTTGAAGAAGCAATTAAGTATTCACAGCAGCGTCAAACGTTCGGCAAACCGATCTGCGAGCACCAGGCGATTCAATTAAAGCTCGCAGAAATGGCTACAAAGATCGAAGCCTCACGTTTACTGGTCTACGCTGCGGCCGAAAAGAAAGACCGGGGTGAGCGTTGCGACCTCGAAGCGGGAATGGCAAAGCTCTTTGCAACCGAGACGGCTCAGGAATGCTCGCTCGAGGCGATGCGAATATTCGGTGGTAATGGTTATGCAAAGGATTTTCCTGTCGAACGCTACTATCGCGATGCGCCTTTGCTGATAATCGGCGGCGGAACAAACGAATTACAGAGATTGGTTATCGCACGCAACTTACTCAAGAAGTACGCCGCCATCCACGATTGATTGCACAGACCTCGATTCGCAATAAGAAAAACAGCCCCAAGACAATTGCGCTACTAAACTTCTTGTTTCGTATAGATCTGTGAGCACGATTATCGCGGAAAAATCATTTCAACAGGCGCCCGCTCAACACACTATGCGCGGGCCTGTGGTGCCTGTAATCGTTCTACTTGCCGCTGCAATCGTATACGGCGCCCTTTTTTCTCACACCGAATCGATCCCGACGGCCGTCGGCGCGAATCTTGTACCCGCGGAACGGGTCCTAAAAGGTGAGGTACCTTACCGAGACTTCTATAAGATCCAGACGCCGGGGATTCTTTTGCTGAACGCGATTGTGTTCAGGTTGTTCGGTACGACGCTGATCGTCTCGATGGTTGCTGTGGTTGTCTTCAAAATCTTAACTGTTGCGATGGTATTTGTTTGTGCGAGATTTGTGGTGCATTGGAAGGAGGCACTGATCGCGGCGGGGTTGTCTCTGGTATGGCTGGCGCCGGGCGGTCCGTTCCGCAGTGCGCCAGTTCAATTCGAGGGACTGTTTGTGGTGTTGGCGCTCTGGCTCACACTGCGTTGGATGGAGAGTGGCAGAGCTCATCACATTTTTCTCGCAGGTCTCGCGGTGGGGTTAGTCGCGATCTTCAAACAGAACGTCGGCGTCTACTGCGCAGTGGCTTTGGCGATTTCAGTGATCGTCAATAATCGAAGGCCGCCGCGTTCGATAGGAGACGCGTCGCAGCTATACCGTGTTTCCTTGCAGAGCGACTTCAAGGCACATATCGCGGCTGCAACAGGCATCGGGATACCGCTTGCCGCGATGGTGGTTTATCTAATCGTCAACGGCGCGCTGACTTCAGCGATCAACGTGTTCCTGAACGGACCCGGCGAGCATTTTCGGCAGCGCTTCACCGGTTATCCTTTGCCCAGGTCTGCCGTCCTGATAACCGCGGCGGCGTGCCTTGCATTGGCCACTGGCAAATGGGGCGCGCGCCGTTACCCCGGATCGCGAAGGTTAATAACAACTCTTTTGGTAGTCGGCGCCCTCGTCTGTGCCGTTGCCGTCTCGCACGCGGCGGTCAACAATTCGATCTACTGGTTTGTGCCTATGCTTCTCCTCTTTGCAACCTGGACATATTTCAAATGGAATCATAAAGAGCAGAACGATACTGTATTGGCTAAGAGGAGAAGAGGAGCACTTCTCACATTGGTGTTATTCTCTACTGCTTTTTACGGCGAGGTCTTCCCTCGTGCTGTTCGTGGCCTGGTCATCGATACTATGCCTCCTGCATTCGTATTGCTGGTATTCCTTTGCGGACGCCCGCCGACACGCAACAGTACAGCTCTTGATGCTAACGAATCTGGAATACTGTCGACGTCACGCGGAGTGATCCTGGTGACCGCTTCGGTTGTGCTGTTGGTTTTTGCTTTTAGAACTGCAGGGCCGAGCTACTTCGATGTCGGGCACGGACGAGGATTCCACTTGAAAGCGAATACAGAGCTGGAGTTCGCGCGAGGCCGAGGAGTCTACCTGACACCGAAGCGCGCTAACGAGGTCAACACCCTCGTACAGCTCATCCATTCAAGAGTAGAACCTGGTAGTTACATGTTTGCGCACTCGGTGGATGCCACGAGCTATTATTTTCTTGCCGACCGAAACAGCCCTACCGCAGCAACTTTGTGGAACGACACAGGAACAAATAATGCTGAACGTGCACGCATAGTTGGTGCACTCAGAGAAAAGCAAGTGCGTCTCGTGCTGACCAGCGATCACGCAATGGAGGCTGAGAAATACAGTCCACTGTTGGAGCTGTTGATGGGAGATTATCGAGAAACTACCAGGATCGGCGAGATCGTGGTTCTTGAACGCAACTATTGATAACTTAAGTCGCGGTCATTTGCAGGTTAATGTTTATGACAGGCCGATCCACAAGCGGGCGATGTTTTTTAGACGGAAAGAAGAATGCTACTTAAGACCCGTCTCCTCGTCGCCGGCCCCCGAATGTTTTTGTTCATCGGCGTCGGCCGGTCGCAACACCGATACGATGTCCACGAAGCGACCAAGAATATGCTTCAGCGCCTCTGATTTATCAGACATTCGGTCGACAAGATTTGTCTGCTCTCGGGGATCCGCTTTGAGATCGTAGAGCTCAAAGCAGTAATAGTTGCGATTGTAAATCAACTTATACCCATCCTGCGTTACAACCATGAATTTTCGGCTCTCCGGTTGGACCCATTTTTCGGGGCTCGCAGCCGAGTTCTCCACCAGGTTGTGTTCACCGTAAACAGGAGGGTGGACCATCGACTCGCCTCGCACCAACGGCAGAAGGCTTACCCCCGCGTAATGCGTGGGACAATCCGAACCAATGATATTCAAAATGGTCGGACCCAAATCGATCGTGCTTACATAATTATTTATCCGTCTCGGAGCATATCCCGGCACATAAAGAATGATCGGAACCTTCATTTGCTCATCGTACACCTGCGAATTGTGCCTGTAGACCATCCGTTCGCCGAATGACTCACCGTGATCCGCCATTATGATTATCATTGTATCGCTCATGCGCCCGGCCTTTTCCATCCAGTCGAACAACCGGCCAAGATGGTAGTCGGTGAAAGATATTTCGCCGTCATATTGATCGATAAGAGATGGACCGAAATTGATCCCCTGGTGCGAGCGATACGGACGGTGCGGATCCAGGGAATAAATATACGCGCAGAATGGTTTATCGACTGGGACTTTCCCGAGTTCCCCGATAGCCGCATCGATCGTTTGTCTCAAACCGGTTCGGGAAGCATCGACCACCTGCTGCATACCTTTCACATATCGGAGCAGCATCGAGAGCCGTCGCGGGAACAGAATAGTATGGTACCCATTTCGAGCGAGCGCTTCCGTCCAGGTTTCAAAGTGTCCGTCCCAGTATGCGGACTGCATGAACTTCGGCGCCGCCTCGTAAGTGTATGGCGATGGCGAATAGGCATTTTCAAAGACCGAAGAACGCGCAGCCAACCGATCGATATTTGGGCTCGTACTACGAGGATATCCATAAGCGCCAAGATGATCGGCACGCAAAGTGTCTATGAAAAAGTAAAGGACGTTGAAACGTTTGGGATTCGGGTTCGGTGACGTATGAAGAGCGCTAAACTGATTCTGCCACTCGTCAATCTGTTCTCTCTTGAGGTCTCCGCCTACACAGTTGTTATCCTGTCCATCGTCCGGTATCTCGGCGGTTCCCGGGCTGATCGAGGCTACTCGATCGTTGCCGTCGCCGCCGCCCAACACGCTCGAATATCCGTCGCGGTCAAGATCAGTAAGCCACTGTAATAGCTTGAAGTGCTGCTTTGCCTGCGTTGTTCGATAAAACACCTGGGTTTTCAAGTTTTGGCTTTTGTCCAAACTCATAAAGGTGAACGTCGTCAGGCTTACAATTACAACTGCTTCGGTAACAGCAAGAACCGCGATGTGATCTTGCCAAAGCTTCCGGATTCGATTGGAGGATAGATAGACGCTGGAGATCAAACAAAGCGAGACAGCCCAGACGATTAGAAACATTGTGCGATGAAGTGAGTATTCATACTGTTGAACCTCAATTCTCGAATCGATGTAGTATGCCGCGGCACCGATGATCAGCAGGCAACTGAGGTACACGCAAAGGGACATCACTCGCCACGATGCTGACATTCTGGTTAGCGACCAAAGTAGCGAACATATGACTAGAACTGCTGCGATCACCAGATAAGACAACAGTCCTTCGATCGGCAAGACGCGCTGGGCAACATGCGGAAGCTTCTCGGCTTCACGCAAGAGCAAAGTATCATACATTCTTACGTCGTATTGTTGATTTAAAGCCGCGGTAGCCAGCGCAATCAGGATGAGTTGCGACAGTAGAATCTTCGAAGGCCGGAGCTCGGATCCTCCAGAAAGCGCACGTCGTAGCCGTGCGTCGATCGGCTTCAACAGATGTATGGAGATTATGCCCAGCACCGCGGAAAACAGAAAACCATTGAGAAGATTTACGCTAAAGTAACCACCAAGCACGAACCTGTCCCCTGCCGAGCCAAAGATCGGGTTCAACTGAAAATTGAGATCAACCCATTCGACCAAAGCCACCAAAAACGAAGCGCTAAACCCCAATGTGCCAAAAGTCAAAAGCGTTCTGGTTATTGTTGAGATCTGTTTGTTTGAAGGGTTCAGGATCAATGAATGTTTATTCCGTCGAGTCTCTGTCATCACCAAAACGATACTTGCGCTCATCCGCGTTCGAGGGTCTGAGTGCCGTTACTATATCGATAAAACGCCCTAATTGCTGTTTCAAGTCGGCGGCGACCGCCGGGAAATAGTCATAAAGATTGTCTAGTTCGTGCGGATCATTCCTTACATCGAAGAGCTCAAATGTTTGGCAGTCGCGGAAGTAAATAAGCTTATGGCCCGATGCGGTCAGAATCATATACTTCTTCAGCTCCGGCTGAGGATATCGATCCGGGCTCAGATTTGGAAATTCTTTTTCACGCAACGTCTGTTCAGCGAAGATCGGTGGATGCTTGTAATGGCCCCCTTTTATAAGCGGCAGCAGCGATACACCCGCATAGTTTTGAGGGCACGGAATACCTGTCGCGTCCAGGATAGTCGTTCCAATATCGATCGTAGTTACATAATCCTGAATCCGACGACTCTCAAATGTCGGGAAGTAGAAGATGATAGGTACTCGGATCTGTTCGTTATAGAGTTGGGATGAATGTCGGTACACCGCTCTTTCCCCGAGAGACTCTCCATGATCGGACATTACTACAATCATAGTGTCATTAATACGTCCGCTCTGCTCCATCCAATCCAACAGTCTTCCAAGTTGATGATCGGTGAACGCAATCTCGCCGTCATAGAGATCGATAAGCGAATCACCAAAGCTAAATTGTTTGTGTGGTGCATACGGCATATGCGGTTCGACCGCATAGAGATAGGCGCAGAAGGGCTGGCCGCCGCCGGCCTTGCTCAATGTATCGATCGCAATATCAACGCTGTCTTTGAGATACTTTCCATCCGAGCCCGGCGCGACTTCGGCGCCCTTCACGTAACGTTCCAACATCGAAACTCTTCTTTCCGGAAAAAGAAGAACCTTATACCCGTTCCTGGCGAGAACCTCGGTCCAGGTTTCGATTGCCGCATCCCAGTACGAACACTTCATGAACCGAGCCGCTGATTCAAATGTATTCGCGGCAGGCGCAAAGCCGTTTTCAAATACGATTGATTTAGCAGCCAGGCGATCCATATTCGGAGTTGTGTCGCGCGCGTATCCATATAAGCCAAAGTGATCCGCTCTTGCCGCATCCAGAAAAACGTAGATGACGTTTAATCGGCCTGCTTCCGCTGATGACTGACCATGAAAGGTCCTTCGTGCTTCAAACCATTCCTCGATATCTTGCTGTGTTAGATCGCCCGCGATCTGGTTGTTATCCAGTCCATCGCCGGGAATTTCTTTTTGTGAAGGGCTGATCTTTGACCGGGTATCGTCGGCGTCTCCGCCGCCCAGGTGCGCCGAGTAGCCATCGCGATCGACGTCGAGCGCCCACTGCGCCAGCTTGAAGTGCTGTTTGGCTTGAGTAGTTCTTGTTAACAGTTGGACCTTCAGGTTCTGATTCTCGCCAAAATGCAAGAATGTAAAGACAACCATTCCTGCCACGGCGGATATCAACGCTGCCCGGATCAGTCTCGCGGAAGTCCCGGTGATAGACCAAAGCCAGCTTAGAATCCGAGGGCTTGAAAGATAAAAGCTTGCGCACAACAGCATCGCTGCCGCCTGAGCGAGCAAGAACATCGAGCGGTGCAGAGTGTACTCATAGAGCTGGACTTGATATCTCGAATCGACGTAATAGGCAACGATGATCACGCCCAATACGAGTATCCGATAAGAATATCGGGCTAAGGGATAATGAGCGGTCTTTGCAGTCAAAAACCATGCACCCCGGCAGGCAAGAAGAACAGCGACTAGAACGACCGGAACAAGAACCGATTCAAAGCGCAGGAGCTTACCGTAAACGTAAGGTAACTTTTGCGCCTCAATTAAGAGCCCGGAAACATAACCATAGGCTTGCGACTGAAGGCTCAAAAGCAGTGCCGTCGTTAGCGTGACCACTATCAAACCAATAATTGTACTTTGTCGAGCGGGTTCTCTGCCTCGGCCGAATACACCCGCAAGCAGGTTTGAGAGTTTATCCGTGAGGAGCCCGCAGACACCTACCAGCGTCCCGATAACCGCGCCTGATAAAAGGTTCAGATTGAAATACGCCGCCAGGATCAATCTTTCGCCGAACGTTTTGAAAACTGGTGTCAGTGAAATGTTTATGTCACTGAGTTCGATAAGAGCGAGTAACAAGCTGGCAGCCGCTCCGCAAAGGGCAAAGCGCGTTAACAATCGCATCAGCGATGATTTTTCCGGCATCTACGCTTTCCTTGTTTAGGATTAAGAGGTGCCATTAAGTGAAGTGACAAACTGATGCGATGGTGATCCTTTCGTGGCGGCTATGCTATGGAGTGGTTTCGCGCTCTGTCAAGCGCATGGCCCGCCTGACTTTGACGGAGCGCGACACTCACTTTCAAGCCGCGTTGCGAAAGGTTGAACAATTAAGTTTCGGGTTACTATACTCTCGCCTGCGCTCATCAGAAAAACACATGTCAAATTCTGAGACCGTTGCCGGGAATGAAACCCCGGCGGTTCATTTAGTCAAAAGAAGACTGCTCCCTTCCAGTTCCACTCAGGCATTCCTAATTGCAACCGTTGGAGCGATGCTTGTGTTTGCGCAGTATCACTTCTGGGAACAGCCTTGTGTAGGAGATCGCGCCAACTGGGACTATTTTTCACAGGTAATTGCACGGGGCGGAGTTCCCTATCGGGATGTAGTGAACATCAAGAGCCCGTTCTCTGCATACATCGGGGCCGTAATGATACTCGCCGGAAAACTCGTTGGGGTCCGGGATGTTATTGCGATTCGTTTTGCTTTTCTGGTGTTGATGTCGTTGGTTGTCGGTTGCACGCTGCTGGTGGCAACTCGCTACTATGACAATCTCACCGCCGGTTTTATCGCAGCCGCAGTAATGCTGTGTTTTCATATCTTTGTAAGGTTAAACACAGGAGGTGTGCAGCCTAAGACGCCGATGGTTCTGTTCGGGCTGATTACGCTTTGGGCGGTGGCTGAGGATCGCCCAATAACTGCCGGGGTGTGCGGGATGTTGTCGGCCCTGAGCTGGCAGCCTGGTCTGTTGTTTGTGGTTGTTGCCGTCCTGACGTTCTCAAAATACCTAACCTCCTGGCGTGACCTGAAAGCGCTCAAAGTAGTCTTCGCCGCCTTATTGCCACTCGGAATACTCATCTTCTACTTATGGGCGGTTGGCGCGCTGGGGGACTTTTACCGTTGGACTCTTCATTTCAACGCTACGGTGTATGGTCCAAATGAGCTTCGTACTATTTCAGGATCAATAAGACGTCTTCGAAGGATCATCGACAGCGACTATCACGCCAGCAAGTTATTTTTTTATACGGCATTGCCGGGTCTGATCATATCAATAATAAGCGAGTGGAAATACGCACGCGGGAAAGGCTTCCGATTTTTCATTCAATCGGCAGGTAGACATTCGTTGATCATTGTCGCGGTAGGCTATCTTGGGTTTTGTATGATTGACCTTCAGGGCGGGGCCGATCTCATTCCGCTTTTGCCGTTTATTGCGATCTTTGCGGCGGCCTTTTTAGTACTTCTGCCGGGCGTGTTGGTCGGAGCCTCAGCAAAATTAAGTGCGCAGCGAAAAAGAATGATCGAGGCATGGGGACTCATCGCGATCCTAACGGGAATTGTACTGCTTGGAATTATCAACGGCTTGCTCTATAGAGTTGGCTTCCCGAAATTGAGTGATCAGGACACTGAAGTAGCAGCGATCATCGCTAACCTCTCACCGGGCGATACCATTTTCGTGCACGGCCAGACAGAAGTGCTGGTCCTTTCCGGCTTGAACAACGGCAGCAAGTACTTCCTGCTGGATCGCGGTAAAGACCAATACCTTGATCAGGTGGAACCGGGTGGATTCGAAGGATGGCTCGAGCGATTGAAGGCAAAGGAGCCAAAAATCGTGATGATTGACCGACTAACGCGTGTCGAACGGAGAGCCGCGCTGCTTTCCCTTGTCCGGGATTACGAAGCACACGAGGGCCGGCTGTTCACTTATTATCTACGGAGAAGCAAAGAATAACGGGAAAGGAATCAGTAACCGGGATTTCTCTCGCGTTGCCGTCAACTCGGAACGATCTACCTGGTCTGAGACCTTGAGAATGGATATTAGTTCCGAAATAAGACGCCGGCGGCGCTCCTTTGATATCTTTAATCCAAATTCGAGAAATTACATTGACCGGAGAATGAGCGGTCTCGACACATTCATTGATTCGAAGAATCAGATGGAGTTGGGACAGCGGAGCTTAGAAGCAGTTGCGTATCCACCAATAATAAATCGTCAACCTCGAGAACAATCTCTTTATTAAGAAGAGTTTTTAGGACGGGAACTTCTCCACTTCGAAGCCGCCCGATTGCTTCTTTCGCCGCAGGCTCAAATTGTAAGACCCATTTGTCGCGCTCGAGATATTCGGGCAAAAAGGAACCTCTCTCAAGCAACAGGTAACTCACTTCATACTGTTTGATGAATCGGACCAACTTGCCGATATCAGAAGAATACTGCGCGTTTATCAAATCGATAGCACGTTGTCTAATCTCATTGTAGTACCGCTTGTGATAAGGCAACGCTATTTCCCTGCCGACAAGAATTGATCGTTTAGAGAACACCGGAAGGTCATCAACTGTGCGGGACAGCGAGGCGACAACTATAAACTTCGGCTGGTGCGAGAGAAATTCATACAGCTTCGGATACCTGCCCGTTTTGTACTTCTTGATCGACATGGTCCCCGGCACTGGCTGTAAGACCAAAAAGAAAAGCAATACCACTACCAGGCAGTTTGTGATGAGCGCCGTGCGGCGCGTTTTTTGATTCCACCGAGCGTCTACATTAACGAAGATCCACGCAAGAATTATCGCAGAGGATATTCCACCGGCGAGGGCGAAGACAATTCTAAAGCTGTGGGCGGTGAAACGGCTTGGAAGGAAAAGGTAGAATAGCAATGCGTGTGAACAGAAGAACATTATCACTGATGTCAGAAAAAGTTTTGGCAAGACGACGATTCCATTTGAAACGCTGTTGATCAACTGAAACCGATCTTTGTTTAGCCAAAGGAAGGGAAGGAGCAGGGCGAATGAATATCCTATTGGCTTGAGGGGTGAGACGTTGAACATGCCGGTGTGTCTGCCGGTTAACCAATAGGTTATGAGATCGCTTTTGAATACTTCGATACGCCCGCCGGGCATGAATTCAGGCATCGAGCGAGCTTCCGCGCCAAACACAGTCGGACCGAAGGCACCGATTCTTCCAATGTAGGGAATAAGCAATATCGCACTTATGATTACAGCAGAAGCAAATAGAATGTGATCGCGACGATCTCTAGATAAGGTAATCGACTTTGAGTCCCGCCATACGAGGTTTAGAGCGAGCACCCCGAGAAGAATCGGAATAAGAGGCGGGTAAAACAAACTTAACATTAGAATCGATACGAGACTCCCGACTATGGACCGACGAAGCAAGGAAAACAGGAATAGAAGTAAAATCGGCATCGCGAAAGCCCGTGGAGTCGACGAGATAATGCTGTCGCTCGCCCACAGCGACTCGTTGAGCAATGCGACGCTCACAAAGGCCGCTGCCGGGATGCGAAGAAGCTGCATCGAAACAAAAAAGCATAGGATTGTCGAAAGGATTCCAAGCCCCACGGGCATCAGCTTGGCAAGATTTAACGGCTCTACGCCAATCGCTGCTCCAAGCCTGTAAATTGCCGTATATCCTGCCGGAGCGACCGCCTTCATGTAGTCCACAATATAATCATTAGGGAACAACTCGGGGTCTACGAAGCGTTCCATCCAAAAAATGTGCTGGCGTGAATCGTCCTGAAGAACGTAGTCGCCGCTGAACGCCTGACGAAGCGGCGCGATCGCCATTAGAAGACAGAGAACAAGGCTTAGGCAGAGCCAAAAAGCGACCCGCCGGTCCCACCCTTTGATTACCGGAGTAACAAGCCAGAAGCGGAGGTAAGAATGCTGCCCCTGGACAATTGACTCGCTGCTCGTCTTCATACCGAGCGTAGTGGGATTCATAGGTTGGGGAGGGTACATTATCGAATACCGTCCTGGCTAGTTTTGCGCGACTGGCTTCTATCTCGAGAGTGGTCTTATCAATCTGCGAAATCTGTATAATTGGCGGAGAAGTCGTGATACCGCGAGAAGACCCACAACAAGAGCATCCAGAGATGATGCAGATTAGGAGGATTCCGCAAGGCAAAACTTAGCTGCTACCCCCACCTTGTATGCCGCGCGCCTTTGAATTAAGTTTTCTGGGTTTCATCACAGCTTCGGGGGTATTCGGGAAGCGCGGCGGATTCGCATTGTGACACTTTTGAGCGGTCTCCTGCATTAGACGATCTCCTGAACGAATACTCGCTGATCCAAACTAACTCTTTTGGCCGATAGGCTCATCCATTGTCGAAACCGTCTTTACACTCAATCGATCTGGTTGTTATGGCGGCAGTCATTACGTCATTTTTCGTAGTCGCTGCTCAGCGTCTTGATACTGTCCCAGTGCCGGAAACCGACGAGGCATATACACTGCAGGTCGCTTACGAAATATTGAATCACGGACAGCTGTCGCTTCCGATGTATCGCTATCTCGGTGGGAACATCGAGAACGTCTGGCACTCGTATACGCCGGTCTATTTCGTGATGTTGAGTGGTTTTCTCAAACTCACCAATTGGGGGCTGTTACAGGGGCACATCTTCAATCTGATAACCGCCGGGTTACTGCTAATCGTGGTAGCTGTATTAGCAAGAAGTTTATTTGATTGGCGGGTTGGATTACTCGCTGTCCTTTTGCTGGTTGTCGATCAAATGTTTTTTGAGCGAAGCAGACTCCTGCGGAATGATTTCGCCGCCGCAGCGATGGCCATGTTTGCCTATTACTTGTACGAGCTGGCGAGCGAGAAACGGAAAACGGGATGGTATTTCGCGTCAGGCTTAGCTGCCGGAGCGGCAGTAATGTGTCACACAAACGCCCTCTATTTGTTGGTAGGCATATTCTTGTTGATGTTGTTCGAAGAAGGCTGGCGGCGGGGCTTGAAGTCTAAGCATACCTACGCCTTTCTTTTGCCGGCGTTGGCGGTGATGTCTTATGAGATTGTCTATGACCTCATCGATTATCAAAACTTTCTTCTGCAGAACCGCGGTGACCGGCTTCACTTTGGGATCCTGCAAAACATGGGATGGTGGCACAACATTCTGAATGAGGCATCGCGCTATGCTCGCTGGCACACCGGCGGTTCCCTTCTGTCTAGCGGGACACGGTTTGGATTCCGCGTGTTTGAAGTACTGGCGTTCTTGTCGATCCTATATCTGGCCATCGGTTTTATCCGTCGAATACGAGATTCTGCAATGCAGCATCGGGAATCGCGGATTCTATTTATGACTGTCGTGGTCATCGTCTTTCACGCGGTGATTACATCTCACAAAAATATTTATTACATGGCGCATCTTTCGCCCTGGTTTGCTCTTTGCGCCGGCGTGGGAGTCACGGCATTGATCGACCGCGGTTTTGAGCTGGCTGAAAAGCGATCGTCAACCCGCCGGTTGTTTGCCGCGCGCTTGGCGTTTATCGCGATCGCCCTATTCTTCTGTGTTGCGCTGGTGGCACAGTACCGGCGATATCTTCGGGAAATAACGAGCCCACATCACGCTTCATTCGAGGAACTTCGTACCGTTTTGAGGGATCTATTGCCAGAAGGAGTATGTCCGGTCGCAATCAAGTCTCCGGAAATGTGGTTGGCGTTCCCCGAATACGATCGATGCTTTGCAAGCATTGAACAAAGAATGATCGATCCAGTTGTTTTGAAGGGACAGGAGTATGCCCTGCTCTTGCCTTCGGCGAACCACGATAAAAGATTGAATCGTTTGATGTCCCTTAATGCCAGATTCTCTTTGCTGGGAGATCTCAAAGACACGCCTTACGGACGAATTCGGATCTATTACACTGGGAGTAAACCTGAACTGATAGCTAAGCCTCCTTCTCGTTATTACTTCTTTGGTAAACAGCGAGGAGTCGTAACCGATGGCAATATCAACGATTCACCTGAGGTTTGGTCGGTGCACATTTCACCGGATCGTTCATCCGTCCTGGAACCTCAGAAAGGTTATTCGACGAGTCTGGAACCGGAAACGTGGTACGCACTTTCTACGGAATTTGAATCAGATGGAGAGTACGTACATTGGTTCCCAGATGTTGTTGCCTTCGATCCTGAAGGCGGTTCCGAGTTAGGGCGAATCGCGTTGAGGAGAGAAAATGAAACGCCGGCAAGGACAGTGTTTAGATCAACGAGTAAGGGGTTGGTAGAGATCCGGCTCAGGACACCCAGGCATTCGGAGCAATTTGCTGATCTTCCACTAACTCGAATTGCGATTCGAAGGATCCAGTGAAGCATCTTGCGCTGTTCGGGAGCGTAGGGATGCGGGTTCTACAGCCATCGCTCCAGCTTGAGAGACTCCCGCGGCTTTAGGTTGTGCCTCAAAGAGGTGACGTCCACCCAACTTGATAGTTGACCCGCCTGAAATGTTCTGCTCATCGCTACGTAGATAGAGGTCTGATCACAGCCTATCGAGACAGCGCTCACCTTTGACCAATCCTCGGCGACGACCTCGTCGGAAACCTTCCATTTGCTGTCAACATATTCAAAAGTCCTCTTAAACCGAAACGCCGAGGCGATTTTTCCGGTGATCAGTCGTGCTTGCAGAAAACGTCGGACAAGGTTCGGAAAGAAGCGGCCGATGGAAATCATCGTTAATCGCAGAAGGATGAGTTTCGAGGTTGTCATTAACTCGTGCCTGGCCCAGCCCATCGATCCTTGGATCGTGATTTTCTCATCGCCTATCTCCACGCGGTACGTGTCGATCAGATGAGCAACCGCCGTTTTGGGGTGAGTAGCGTCAGCTAGCTGTATGGACAAATGTGTATCAGAAATGACAAGACTGTTATCGCGAAAAAGCTTGAAGACGCCGCCTTTATTCAGCGCGACATAGAGTTCCGTATTTTCTTTTCGGTCGATCAATATGCCTGCTTTCTCGAGCACGAGTCTCTTTGTCGAACGAGGAGGCATTTGTGGTCTCGGCTCTACAAAATTCCGAAAAGCCAGGAAGTAATTCCAGGTATGATGGCCGATGATACGATCGTCAGCGTAACAGGGGAGCAGACCGCGAGCCGCGGCTTGAAGGAAGCAATCGTTCGCAGTGAGGGCCTCGGGAAGCCAACGTCCAACTATCTCGAATGCGTCAGGGAAAAAGTTGTATGTATTGCGGCTTCCGTACTCCCCACCATATGAGCCGTCTGGATGAACAAATTCCAGCAAAAGGCGAACCGCGCGTTCGATGGATCGTTTTAGCGCCGTTGTTGGTCTCTGTTCATAAAGCCTGGCGAGACACCACAGAGTCAAAGTGTCATAACCGGGGTCATAACCTTCGTATTCCTGAAACCAGCCTTCTTCATTCTGCCAGGAGAGAACGATCTTGATTCGCTCAGTGATAGTCTCATCCCACCTCTTTTCTTGCAGGATATTCGATGTAAGTTGCAGTGAGAGTGCGATGAGAGCCTGATGGTTACTAAGCCGTCCACTTTCCTGGTGCCGTGCGAGCCAGTCAGCGCGGCGTGCGAAGAATCGCAGTGCGGCTTCATCGTCGAGTTCCAAAAGGCGGTAGCTCTCAACACAAGCAAGAAGTGAAAAAGCCGCTGCGCCGCTCGCCTTCTCAAACGGGAAATAATCATCACACGAGCCGTCGCTGTGCGAGCTCTTATCGGCGAACCGAATTCCCGCCTGTACCCACTCGCGGATCGCCTTCTGCTGAAAGAACGGGTTGGCATGAAATTGGGTTGAGTAAGCGAGGGCTAGAGGAAGTACAAACTCCTGTGACATTCCACTCGGGAAATCGAGAATCTTGTAGTGCCAATAGTTTCTGTCGAAACAGCCGTAGGTCGGGCTATGTTGGTTTCTATCGAGCAGGGTGAGGAGCTTTGGGATTTGCGCGAGCGCCTTCTGGGCAAATAGCTCCTTGCTCATTGATTTCTGTCTGCCGCCTCGACTTCCCGGCTCATTGGAGCCGATTTGACAGTCTCGCCGTCATACTCCAGACGGCGCATGCGAAGTTGAACATCTTCAAGCATTTTTCGATTGACGCCGAGCAAATCAGCAATAAGACCAAATATTCCGAGCTGCACTCCGATCAACATCAGGAGTGAAGCTAGTATGAGGCTTGGTACGTGCGCTCTTGTCGTGCCACCGAAATAAAGCCATAACCATCGAATACCCAGAAGAAAACCAACTGCAAACGGCGCGCTGCCCAGCCAGAGAAAAAATCGCAGCGGTTGATAGATCATGAAGATACGTAGAATTGTGAACAGCGATCGCCGCAGATATGACGGCACGCCTCTGACGAGTCTTGATGGACGCAAGTAAGCATTAGTTCGAACCGGCACTGACGCGACGACAAACCCGTTTTGTCCGGCTTGGATGATGGTCTCCAGCGTGTATGTATAGTCATTGAAGACATTCAATCGCATGGCCGCATTTCGGGTCATCGCGCGAAACCCGCTAGGCGCATCAGATACATGGGTGTTACTGGCGAGCCTGACTGCTCCACTGCCGAGCCGCTGCAGAAACTTCTTTGACAGCGAAAAGTGTTCGATGTGACCGATGGGACGTGAGCCAACCACTATGTCGGCTTTCCCCGCGAGGATTGGTTCAATTAGTTTCGGAATATCTTCAGCCGAATATTGGTTGTCGGCATCTGTGTTGATGATGATGTCGGCACCGGCTCGCAGACTCGCCTCCAGACCGGCGACAAAAGCGCGAGCGAGACCTTGATTCTGCGGAAGCTGTACAATGTGATCCACACCACATTGCTTGGCTACCTCCGCGGTCCGGTCGGTGCTGCCGTCATCGATCACCAGCCATTCGATGCAATCGATGCCGGGCAAATGTCGCGGCAGCGGCGCGAGCGTCACCGCAAGAGTATTCTCCTCTTGATAGCAGGGAATTTGTATGATGAGCTTGGTCATCTGTGTATGATGAGCCCCTGGCAATCGCGAGACCGCGAACGCTGAGAAACTATCAGAAGGGGAATTCTTTTGCTAGCGTTACTGCTGACTTAGATCGGATAACCGACGCGTTCGCGGGGAGTGGACCAAACATTCTCATCTGGCGCCGCTGGTCGCTTCTTCGATTGCTTTCGGGAATCTGGTCTGAAAGTCGAGTATCTTCACCCACTCTGGCTGAATAGTGACGCGTGCCATTTGTTTGAATATTCCCTTGGCCTGTTCCTCCCATGCCGCGCCCTGCTCCTCTCCTAAATACCTACGTGCTGCCAGAGCGTACTCGGAGACGACACCGTCAATCACCTGAACTGTGGCAGTTCCCCTCACCAGTAGCACTTTCGGCGGAAAAGAGTCTTCATCAATCGTCAGCGCCACTCTTGCATCTCTTCCGATGGCTTTTACTTTTGGGGAACCGGGTGCTGTACCAAGAACGAAAATCGCACCATTCCAATAAAACCAGATTGGAACAACTCGAGGAGACCCATCCGCGCCTGCATAAGCGAGCCGCGCTGGAATCTTTGAATTGAGCAACTGTTGTGCGACGGGGTCCTCCAATAATCGGAGAGCGGTCTCTGGATTCATTGCAATCTCCTGTTCGTTTGTTAGTAGTCTTGCACTATCTTTGATATCGAGCCGGCAACCAGCGACAACAATTCAACAACTTGACACTCCTTGGCGCAAGGCTTATAAGCAGCAATTCAGCGACATTTTTTTGCTCGGCGTGGAGGCTCTTTATGATCAATCAAAATCGCTCTAGAACGATCCTGTACGCAGTCTTTCTAATTATGCTGACGACCGTGCTCGCACGGGGAAACGGCTTCTCGCTCGAGCAAGTGTTGAGCTCACCTTTTCCATCCGATCTTATATCATCTCCCCGGGGTGACAAGCTGGCCTGGGTATTTGATGCGGAGGGCAAGCGCAATATCTGGGTCGCCGAAGCTCCCGGATTCAAGGGAAGACAGCTTACTCATTATGACAAGGACGACGGACAGGAAATCACGGAACCAGAATTCTCTCCGGACGGCAATTGGATTGCATTTGTTTACGGCGGCCCACCTAACAGCGACAAAGACATCCCGAATCCAACGAGTGATCCGGCGGGAGCGCGCCAGGAAATCAGAGTCGCAAATGTTCGCAACGGGACGGTTACGAAGTTGGGAGAAGGAACGAGCCCTTTCTTTTCACCGCAAAGCGACCGGGTGATCTTCCAGCACGATGACCATTTTTGGTGGGCTCAATTACCATCGGCGCTACCGTCGAAAGCTGTCAAAGTCATACCGGCTCCAAAAAAGATGTTCGAGATCCGCGGTTCGGTGAGCTCAGCGAGATGGTCGCCTGATGGTTCAATGCTTGCGTTCGTCTCATCCCGCGGGGATCACAGCTTCATCGCAATCTACACCCCGAAAGTCGGTAACATTCGTTTCGTGGAGCCGAGCGTTGACCGCGACATCGAACCTCGATGGTCACCTGATGGAAAACGAATCGCTTACATCAGGTTGTTCAATATTTCCGATGTTCCGTCCGCGGACCGCGAACGCATCCTCCCCTGGGCGATCAGAGTCGTTAACGCCGACGGTACTCAGGGCAGGGAGGTTTGGAAGTCTGGAAATACCTGGATGGATTCATTTTCGCGGCTGCCGGTTGGAGAAAACACTCTTCAATGGGCTGCAGGAGACCGGCTGGTGTTTGCTTCGGAAAAGGACGGTTGGGCGCATTTGTATTCGATTGCAGCTACAGGCGGTGCTGAAACAGCACTCACGCCGGGCAATTATGAAGTAGAAAACGTTACCTGGGCTGCGGACAGATCATACGTGATTGTGGCGTGCAACAATGCCGACATCGATCATCGTCATCTGTGGAAAGTAGACATTACGGTCGGTAAGCCCGAGCAACTGACCAGCGGTGAAAGCATTGAGATGTTCCCGGTGATGTTGAATGGAGGTAAGCACATCGCTTTCATGCACGCAACGGCGAATCATCCGCTATTGCCATATATTGCGTCATCCGATGTAAGAGGAACGAGACCCCTGGCTCCCCAGGCCCTGCCTGCCAACTTTCCTTCCGATCTGTTGATAGAACCTGAGCAGGTAGTTTTCAAAGCTGCCGACGGTCTCGAGATTCACGGCCAGTTGTTCAAGCCCAAGGCCGCTGCCGGAAAAATGCCCGCAATCGTTTTCATGCACGGAGGACCGATTCGACAGATGCTCCTGGGTTGGCATTATAACTACTATTATCACAACGCCTACGCGATGAATCAGTACCTGGCCAGCCGAGGGTATACAGTTTTGTCGGTTAATTACCGAGCTGGAATCGGGTACGGACGTGCGTTTCGTGAAGCCAAACATCGCGGCGCGAGAGGGGCGTCCGAATATCAGGACATCGTTGCGGCAGGCAAATTCCTCAAGTCCCGCAGCGATATTGATTCCAAGCGGATCGGCTTGTGGGGCGGTTCGTATGGAGGATTTCTTACGGCAATGGGGCTCGCCCGTGACTCGGATCTGTTTGCTGCCGGAGTTGATCTCCACGGTGTTCACGACTGGAGCGCCCGAGTCGGTCGCGGGCCCGGCGGCGGTGGATCGCCGGACCTTGTAAAGCTGGCCCGAGAGTCATCACCGATTTCCTCAGTAGACAAATGGAAATCGCCTGTTTTGCTGATTCATGGTGACGACGACCGTAACGTTGCATTCAGTCAGACTGTGGATCTGGTTCGCAAGCTTCGCGAACATGGAGTTCAATTTGAAGAATTGATCTTTCCGGATGAGGTCCACGATCTCTTGCGTCATGAGAACTGGCTGAGGGCTTATCACGCAGCAGTTGCATTCTTTGACAAGCGGATGAAATGAGCACGAAACGCGGAATCTCCGCGTTTCAACTCTGGGTAAAGAAGCAGTAGTCTGAAGTTCAACGTAGAGGCATGTGCGACCGAGCCTCGCAGAGATCTTTGCGCAATGATACAGCGACCAACCTTCCTATTCTGAACAATTGAGAAATATTTTCCTGCCGATAGAAGAAAATCCATTCTCTTGTGTCTAACTTAATTGGAGCGTTAACTCTCCCTAGTTATGGCGATCGACGGTCATACAGACTTCGAAGAACGGGATACTATCGTCGCGGCTCAACGCGGGGATCGCGATGCGTTCAAGACGCTCTACGATCGGTATCGCGACCGCGTCTACAACTTCATCTTTTATTCCCTCGGAAATGAAATGGCGTCGGAAGACGTCCTCCAGATCGTGTTTACGAAGATCTATCGAGGTCTGCCGGGATTCCGCTTTGAAGCGAATCTGGGAACGTGGATCTATCGGATTGCGCTTAATGAGTGTCTCAACCAACAGCGTAAGCGGAGCATACAACAAGTCCCGTTTGAAGCACTTCTCGGCAGCGATGACGAATCTGATTATAAGGCTGCTGCTGACCTTCGACACGCGGAAGGCGAGAGACGAGAAATAGTCCGTCGCGCGGTGATGGAACTCTCCCCAAAGCTTCGCGCAGTGGTGGCTTTAAAATACGTCGATGAACTTTCGTATGAAGAAATTGCTTCTGTTCTACAGTGTTCAGCCGGAACAGTGGCTTCGAGGTTGAACCGAGCGCTCAGTCAACTGGAAGCGCGGCTGGCGCCCCTCAGGCGAATTTTATGATGATGTGATGGAGTGCGGTCTATGAAATGTTGGCGAATCGATTTGCGACACAATTTTTCTTTGTATCTTAACGGCGAGCTGGACAAGGAACGAATAAAGCTGTTGGAGGATCACTTGTTGGATTGCGGCAAGTGCCGCACGAAGCTCGCCCGGTTGCGCAATGGGCACCGGCTGGCGCATGAACTGCCGCGGTTCTCTCCCCAACGCGATCCGTGGAATGCGATCGAGGCGGCGATTTCGGAACACCCGCATCCCTTGCCCACTTCGCGGCTAAAAATAAATTGGGGCGCCCTGGTAACTAAGCCTGGATTTGTGTTCGGAGCAATCGGGTTAATCGCAATAATCGCGGTCCTGCTGGTCGCCTCATACAGACTGGAGATAAGGGAAGAACACGCGGGTACTCTCATTGCCGATGCCCTCGATCTGAGCGAATTTCACACGGTAAACATCTCTGATATCGACCGCAACAATAAGCCACACGTGATGGCGGAAGGATATGTGGCCGAGTTGAGGGTTAACGACGAAGACGGTGACTTGAGCTTTAAGTTAGTTGAAGACCTTAAGAACCCGGGACCTTTTATCGTTTGCGAGATAATAGACCCGATCAAACTTGCGCCTCCAAGAGTCGGCAGCAAAGTTCGGGTCTACGGCATCAGCCGCTACGATGGCCAGGACAACCACAACTGGTACGAAGTACATCCTGTCCTGAAATTCGAGGAAGTGCCTCATTAGCTATCAGTCAGTTGCCGGTCTAAACACCGGCTTGCTGGCCAGATCCGATTCTCAATGAACACGAGGTGAAAAACGTGAGAGATCGATTCCGCTTACATATGCTATTGCTGGGGGGTTTCGCTTTTTTTGTTGTATCAGCCGCGGCGCAGTCGCCCAACACTTCGACAATGATAGTAACTGTTGTTGATCAGACTGGCGCCGAGGTGCGCGATGCGAAGATTTCCGTCACCAACATCGCTACTGGCGCAGAACGCGAGGGCGTTTCAGCAGAAGGAGGCTCCGCGACATTCGCGGCGCTGCCGATAACCGGCGAATACAAGGTGACGGTGTCAATGACGGGGTTCACCTCCGAGGATGTAAACGGACTTACACTCCGGGCTGGGGAGACCGCTACGGTAAAGGTCAAACTCGTAGCCAGCGGAGGCAAGAGCGAAGTCACAGTTTACGGGACGACCGAAGGAGTACGAGCCAATCCTCAAATCGGTCTGCCGATCGGAAGTAAACAGATTGACGAGACCGCGATTCTAGGCCGCAAGATCACAAGTTTGCCGCTTCTCAATTCAGCATTCAGGCAAGGCAAAGGCACTGGTGATCTCTTTGTAAATGCAACCTACTTCATCACCGGGGCGGGATCTCGCCGAACAACTACTTTTACCCTCGATGGCGCTAACAACGATGAAGGATGGGGTCGACAAACTGCAATCGCCACTGTGCCAATCGGCGCGGTTCAGGAATTCGCGATATTGACCAATGCCTTTTCCGCGGAGTTTGGCTGGACAGCCGGCCCGGCGTTAAACATTGTCACAAAGTCTGGAACTAATCTTTTCCACGGCGAGGGAATATTCCTGGCGCGACCCGGCGATTGGCAGGCTGATACGTTTTCGACAAAGAACTTCTGCCCGCCGTCGGTTTTCACGTGTCTAACGCCCTCTACGCTCCAGGCTATCAATCCGGTTGACATACCGGATGCGCTGAAGCAGGTATCAGGGTCAATTGGCGGACCGATCATAAGAGATAAAACTTTCTTTTTCGCGACCGCCGACTATACTCGGCAGGATCGAACGACATTCCTGTCCCCGGCTTTACCCGCGTTTGTGCTGCCCGCAGATGGTCATCTTGATGTGACCGGTCATTACCGGCAGACGCTCTTAAACGCGAGAGTGGATCATAGGCTCACGTCGAATCAGAGCCTGATGTTTCGAATGAACGTGGATCGGTTTGACGACGACAACCCCCAGGATGCGGTTGGGGGCACAAATGCGCCCAGCGTCGCGCGTCGGTACGCGCGCCGGTCGTGGACGCTCCAAGCGAATCACACTATGGTCTTCAACCCACACCTCCTAAACGAAGCCCGATTCGCTTACTTGCATGGTGATCCGGTGACGCTCTGGGAAGCGCAAAATCTTTCGACTACGTACACTCGTTCCGGCAGTGTGCCGTTTACCATTGGGCAGTCGCGATCGTCGGATATCTTTAGCCATCAGGTGCAGTTCTCGGACACTCTCTCCTGGTCGGTTGGCAAGCACTATCTTCGACTTGGCGGAGGTGTGATTCACCACACATCGGGCGGTACGGGGAGCGAGCCGGGAACAGCTATCCTGGGCACCTTCACGTTTAAAAACACCACAACTGCACCATTCGGTCAGCTCACCCTGGCGGACGTGCAGAACTACACCCAGCCAATAAACTTTGGGATCAGCAGCTACGAGCTGCCGCAGTGGCTTTTGACCGGCTTTGTGCAGGATAGCATTCACGTGCATCCGGATCTGACGATCGACGCCGGACTTCGCTATGATCGGCAGACGCTGACGGATGCCGTGAAGAACTTCGCTCCCCGGGCAGGTTTCGGATGGCATCCCAAGGGGTATTCACGGTTGTCAATTCGCGGCGGCTACGCCATGTATTACACGCAGATCCGATCGAATCAGGTAGCCGGGTTTCTGGTAAACGGGTTAGACGGACTCACAACATACACCGCGGTTCCAGGCCAGTTGGGTTTCCCGACCTGCCTGACTGGATCTTGTCTGCCGCTGTCGTTTGATCCAAAGACCCTGCCTGCTTCGCAACTCCCCGCGCGAGACATCACGATCATCGCCGGGAAGCGATCCTTCTATCAAACGCAGTTCGCGAAGTACGGCCTTGATTTCAATAAAGTGCCAAATTATCCAGATAGATTTGTGAACCCGCGAAGTCAGGTTGTGTCGATTGGCACCGAGTATGAGCTGGTGAGGGGGTTGATTGCCGGTGCGGATTATGTTCATCAACACTGGACGAAACTGGATCGTACTGTAGATTTGAATGCGCCTTCGGTTTTCGATCGCACTGCGCCCGGGCAAGTCAGAACTGTGGCAGCTGCAAATGCAACGCGGCCAATCCTGCCCGTCGCCGGCGGGGTTAGACAGATAAATACGATCATGAACCTCGGCGTAGGTGATTACGATGGATTACAGACACAGATCAGGTATCGCGGGGTTTCGCGACTATTTGCCTCATTAAGCTATACCCTCGCAAAGGCCACAAACACATTCGAGCCTGACGGGAATGGTATTGCCCCCAACGAACCAATTCTTTCTCGGCTCGGTGAGGTTGAACGTGGGCCTAGCGTGGTAGATCAACGTCATCGCGCGGTTCTGACTGTCAATTACCGCTTTCCGTACAATATCACCGCGGGGACCCTTTCAATGTTTGCCTCATCACGGCCGTTCAATGCGACGACCGGCGTTGACAACAATGGTGACGGTGCGAACAACGACAGACCTGTTATTGATGGTCGGGTAATCAGCAAGTCCGCCTTCCACGGTACGCCGACATCCGAAGTCGCTATGTTTGTTGAGAGTCGTATCAAAACTTCCGAGCGGACGAGCATTCTGCTCAGGTTGGAAGGGTTTAATCTATTCAATCACGGAAACTATCTTGGGCGAGGACAGACGATCTACGGAGACGGTCTCACTGTGAATCCCACGTTTGGCCAGATGGTGACGGTGGGCACAGCTACGAACGCCCTTCCGGCGTTTGCGAACGTTGATCCGCCCCGCATGTTCCAGCTCCAGGCGCGTTTCACCTTCTGATCAGCAATCGATGTGCTTATGAAGAGCCCTGGCTTGCAGCGCTTTTCATTTATGATCGAGCAATCGGGGCGGTGAAATTTCAAATCGCGAGTTAACCGCATACAATCTGCGCAATATGAATCTGCTCACGGTCGAGGGGCTTTCCAAAAAGTTTGGCTCGCGTACGGTACTCAGAGATGTATGTTTTAGTGTGCAGCAGGGAGAAGTACTGGGTTTGATCGGGCCGAACGGCGCCGGAAAAACTACGCTCTTTGAATGTCTAGCGGGACTTTTGTCAACTGAACGAGGCACCATTAGCACAAGTCAGCGTAAGCTTTCGCTTGCAGAACTAAAGTCCATATTGTTTTACTTGCCGGATGGTATCACCGCATGGGGCGAACAGTCCGTTGATTGGGCACTCGGTCTATTCGGCCGGCTCTATGATTCAGCAGAGAAGAGAGAGCAATTGCTGAACGCATTAAAGCTGGAAGACCTGAGATTCGCTCGAATTGGATCGCTGTCAAAAGGCGAGCGCAAGCGAACGTTGCTGGCGCTGGGGTTACTGACGCGACAACCGTTATTGTTGCTCGATGAGCCATTCGACGGATTGGACTTACGGCAGACGCGTGATGTTATGGCGTTGTTGCGGGAGCAAAAAGAACACGGCAGGACGCTTATGCTCTCGATCCATCAACTCAACGATGCCGCGCGAGTTTGTGACCGACTGGTGCTGTTGAGCGATGGCTGTGTGGTTGGAGAAGGGACGCTGGATGAATTACGCGCGAAGGCGAACCTGCCATTGGACGGCCCCGAAAGTGGTTTAGAGGGGGTCTTCCTTGCTCTCACTTAGCGCAGTGCTCTTTGCAAAAGAATGGCGGGAATTGCTCGCCTCGCGATCGTGGTGGTTGATGTTGCTGGCCATCGGCCCGCTGACGGGGCAGGGATTCATCAGCGCGATAAATCTCTATTCCGAAGCCAGTGGCATTGGAGGGGGTCCTGCCGCGTTACCACAAGGATTGACGCCGCTTGACGGAGTTCTCGTTCCTACGTTTGGCGCATATGAACTAGCGGTGACCCTGCTCCTCCCTTTTATTGCCATTCGACTCCTGGCAGCGGAGAAGGAAAGCGGTGCGTGGAAGCTTGCACTGCAATTCCCCGCGAGCACCGGAGCGATGATTGCCGCCAAGATATCGGCTCTAATGGCGGGATGGCTGCTTGCGTGGCTTGCGGGAATTCTGGCCGTTGTTCTTTGGAAGACATACGGTGGTCATTTGTATTGGCCGGAGACGTTGAACCTGTGGCTCGGGCATTGGTTACGCATGCTTCTGAGCGGGGGAGTGGCGGTGCTCGCAGCGGCTCTGGCGGAAAGCGCCGCAAGCGCGGCGATTGTTACGCTCAGCTTCACAATTGGCACTTGGGCGCTCGACTTTATTGCAACCGGTCGTGGTGGGTGGCTGGCCGCGGTGGCTTCCTATACCCCGACTTCTGCATTGCGATTCTTTGAACGCGGATTGTTTAGCCTGAACGTTGTGCTGGTAATGCTTGCGTTGTCGGTAGGCGCATTCGCAGTGGCTGCGGTGTGGGTGCAGAGCGGCAGAAGCCTGCGCAATAGAATATGGCAAGCTTTATTTTTGGTTCTTGTCAGCGCCGGTGTGGTCTTGTTGTGCTCAGGTGCGCGCGCCAGCTTTGATTTGAGTGAGGACCGTCGTAACTCATTTCCGCGCGCCGATGAAGCGGCGCTAAGCAAGATTCGTGAACCGCTGAATATTTCGATCAATCTGGCGGCTGAGGACCCTCGGTTAATGGACTATGAGCGGAGCATATTAACTAAGTTAAAACGAGTCTTGCCTAAGCTGAATGTTGAATTCGAAGCGCAAAGCCGAACCGGTTTGTTTGAAGAGCAGGAGGATCATTACGGTGAGATCTGGTATGACCTGGGTGGGCGCAAGATGATGAGCAGGTCAACCACTGTGCCCATCGTACTTGAAGAACTATATCAACTCGCTCAACTGAATCCTCCTGAGCCTGTCGATGAACCCGATTTCCCCGGTTATCCCCTGGCGGCTACGCCTCGGGGTGCGAAGATTATCTTTTATATCGTTTGGCCGGTTGCTGTACTTACAACTTGGTGGCTAACGCGCTATCACTGGAGATGAACAAATGACGAAGACATTCAATATTGCGTCAATCTTTATCTGTGTTCTTGCGTTTGGACTGGTGTCGGTCTTTGCACAGTCGACGAAGAAGGCTGCCGCGCCAAAATCAATACATATCGATGTCGCAAAAGACAAAGTCGGCGCTGAGTCAACGAGGTTCCTCTCGGTGGTGGGCAATTGGTCAGTTGTCGATGACGGCGGCAAGAAGGTTTACTCGGTTGATGGACGTGAATGGCTGCGCGGCAATCCATCGAGAAGCCTGGCCGAGAACGCCCGCGCCATTTATGGATCAAAACACGAAGACTTCGTCGATAGCGTCAAAGCGTTCGCATACTTTCCTTATTCGGTTGCAAAAGAGATAAACGATTTTCAAAACGGTGAGATCAGCGTCAAGTTCAAGATGATCTCAGGACAGCTTGATAAATGCGCGGGGATTCTTTTCAACCTGAAGCCCAACGGCGATTACTTAACTGTGCGATTCAACGGCAAGGAGGACAACCTGGTACTGTGGACATTCAACAAAGGCGTTCGCAAGTTTGTAAAGAGAGGGACCGAGAATGTTCCGTTGCAGTTAAACACCTGGCACGAGATCAAGATTGCTGTGCACGGGACGCAGCTTGAGGGGTGGCTTGACGGCAAGAAGTTGATCGACTACACGTTGGCGGAGGCGGTGTCGGGGAAGGTGGGCGTTTGGTCAAAGACAGACAGCGTCAGCTACTTCACGGATTATGTTGTCACTCCGGCGCAATAGGTTATGCGTTCCACGTAGTAACGAATTCATTCGTTATGTTGTCGCTTTTGTAAGATAACGAATGAATTCGTTACTACAAGGGTTATTCGTTCCTACAAGGGTCTTGGCTTTTTCCAACGAGACTCGTCTAGAATGGTGCTCTTTCGCTTAACCTTCAAGGGGGACAGGAAAGATGCCAGTCTCGTTGCGGGCGGCTCGGACAGATGATGAAGAATTCCTGTTTCAGCTTTTCTGCCAGACTATGGGAGATGGGTTGATATCACGCGACGCACCGCAGTTCGACGCCATTCTCAGGCTTCAATTCAGGGCACAACTCAACACGTATCTCGTGGAGTTCCCTAACGCGGAACATCAAATCATAATGCTCGACGGTGTTCCGATCGGCCGTGTCTTGGTGGAGAGAGGGCCCGATGAGCACCGAGGGGTCGATATAGCTTTGGTGCCCGAGCATCGCGGCAGTGGACTAGGCACAGTGTTGATCCAGGAGCTTCTGGATGAGGCCGAGCTTGCGGGCAAGCCTTTCCGAATTTCGGTGGTTAGATCGAACCCGGCAATGCATCTTTATGAGAGACTTGGTTTCAAGATTACCGGTGAGACTCTAACTCATTTCTGGCTTCAATGGACGTCAGATAGTCCTCGCAATAATGATTGAGGTTTACGAGGATTTTGAATGCTAGGTACATTACCAAAATCCACATTTGTTGAGAATTTGAACACCGTATTTCGTGCCAGGCTCGACGATTCGACGGTCGTCGAGATGGAGCTCATCGAAGTGATCGATCGGAGATCTACTCCAAAACAGGAGCAATTCTCTCTGCTATTTCGAGCGCCAGCCGATGCCCCCACGGATCAGGGTACTTTCCTGCTTGAACACGAAGAACTTGCCGCGGGTGAGTTGTTCCTCGTGCCAGTGACGCGCGATGAAAAGGGGTTGTACTTCCAGGCGGTATTCAACAGATTGATCGACTGAACAGTAAGCCTCCGGCCCGCCGACGATGTTGTCCCGACAGGCTGCAACGAAAAGCGACGTTCTTCCAGAGATAAAGACATGCGGAGATCATTCAGCCTGCGTAACGTTACACCGAGTGACAATGATTTTTTGTTTCGTGTCTATGCGAGCACTCGCGCCGATGAGATGAAACAGTTGCCGTGGAATTCCGATCAGCAGGAGATGTTTCTAAAGATGCAGTACACGGCGCAACAGCAGGATTATCTTCGTCGCTTTCCGGACGGTGAGCACAAAGTCATAGTGATGGGTGGAGAGCCCGCAGGACGGTTGTATCTAGCGCGATGCATAGATGAGATTAGAATTTTGGATATCGCGTTACTGCCGGAGCATCGTAACAAAGGGGTGGGCCGCATGTTGATCGATGAACTCATCCAGGAGGCCTCTCAGACTCGCAGGCCGCTACGGATTTACATTGAACAGAACAGCAGTGCGTTGCGGCTCTTTGAACGACTTGGATTCAGCAACGTTCAGGACATAGGCTCGCATTTTCTATTCGAATGGCGGGCGTGATCTATAGATCAAGCTATCCTGCCCCAAGCTGTATCGACCTTTCGCTCGATGCGATGGGCACCTGTAATGGAGCCGGCACTTGAAAGTTCTATAAAAAACCTGGACGGAAAGGGGCTGCTGGGCTAATTGCTAAGACTGAAATCGATTGAAAACGGCCTGATATGTCCGCTCTTTCTTGCTGTCGTTTACGGGACTGATGAACAGATCGAAGGTTCCCATCTGATCATGGGAAATCCGATAGATCTTCGATTCCAGCGGAGCCTTCCGTGGGCCGCGGAAGAGCACCGAGAAGGAGTCGAGCTTCGCGTGTTTGGCCTCCACCTTCTTTGAATCAACTTCAAACCGCATGACGCTAACCAATTGAAGCCGGATTCCGGTGAGCGGCGTTGTATAAATCAGAAAATTCGTGTTCAGGTATCTGGAGAAATTCTCTTCGGTGAATCTATCATCGGTTTGCGCTTCGGTGGGCACCTTAAAGAGTCCGCTTTGGTGGGGCGTGTCGTCCTGTTTTCCGAAAGCGCTCACTACGCTGTTCAAAGGGACCATTGCTGAAAGGCTGACCATTGTCCCTGCTTTTAGAAATTTTCGTCGCGAAACAGCCACGTGATCTACCTCCTCGAAGGGCGATTGTCCGAATTGGGCTGCTAGCATACAACCTTTTTAAAGAATTTGACAGAACAATTTTTGTAATGTTCGTCATTTAATTTCTTATTAACTTGACTCGATTTAAACTCAGGTATAGAATCGCCGCGCTCGTAATTATGAACACAAAGAGACGTGTTCATTTGCAGTGATTGGTCCCGACACCGAAGACCAGGATTTCAACCGAAGAAGAAAAAGAGGCCGTGGGTTTTCGACTAAGCGGCTGAAATAGCGGATCTGCCGGTCGAGAGCAATAGCCGGCGAAAAGCCAAAAAGGAGAAAGAACCATGTCAGAACCTTTCCTGGGGATGATCATTATTGTCCCATACAATTTCTCTCCTCGCGGTTGGGCATTTTGCAACGGACAAATTTTGCCGATCGCCCAAAATACCGCGCTTTTTTCATTACTTGGCACCACGTTCGGCGGAAACGGCCAGACCACTTTTGCGCTTCCCGATTTGCGCGGACGCGTACCAAACAGCTCGGGGCAGGGTCCTGGACTGTCGAGCTATGATCTTGGTCAAGTTGGCGGTGTTGAAAGTGAAACGATGACCATTAATCAAATGCCCGCTCATAACCATTTGGTGAATGCTTTGAATTCGGGGTCGGATAGCGGACGACCGGGAAGCAAATTCCTTTCGAACCTGAACGTACCCTCTGATGGGAGCGCGACTCTTTATGCCGCATCCAGTGATGTCCAAATGGCGCCAACAATGATCAACAATACCGGGGGCAGCCAGCCGTTTTCGGTCTTGCAGCCATATCTCACACTCAACTTCTGTATCGCGCTCGAAGGGATATTCCCAAGCCGGAACTAGGTCATCATTGGGGCGAACTGCGCGCCTAAACGATGATCGGAATTGAACCTCGAACCCTGGAGGGATGGAGTGGTCTGAGCCCACTCCATCCTCGGGCTGTTTATCCGGCACATCAGTCAGAAAAAGGAGACTCCGGTATGCGTAGCTCATTGAGTCGAATGATATACGTAGGTGCATTGGTCTTGGCTTTTTCGGCGCTGCTTCTTTTAGGCACTCCAAAGGTCCGGACGGTTTCATCATCTACTGCACCAGCTTTGCCGCCAGCGGCTCAGTTCTGCAACGCATCCTCGATCACCATCAATAGTGGTGGTCCTGCCTCTCCGTATCCGTCGACCGTATCGGTCTCGGGTCAGACTGGTGTGATAACAGCGTTAGCCGTAACCCTTAATGGATTCAGCCACACCTTTCCGGACGATGTAGACATTTTGCTGGTGAGCCCAAGCGGACAGAACGCACTCATCATGTCAGATGTTGGCGGCGGCACACTTGCGAGCGGCTTGACGCTTACGCTTGACGATGCAGCCGCCACTAGTCTTCCTAATAATGGACCATTGGTCAGCGGTACATTCAAACCGACTGATGTCAACGACGGCGTGGAGATCTTTCCTTCTCCGGCGCCCGCCCCGGCTGGCGGATCCGCCCTGAGCGTTTTCAACGGCAAGGATCCAAACGGCACATGGAGTCTTTATGTCAAAGATGATACCTCCGGAGATGCGGGCAGTATAAGCGGATGGTGTCTCGATATAACCACTGCACCGAGTCCCTGCACGTTAACGTGTCCTGGAAACATAAGCGTTGGGAATACAGCTGGCCAGTGTGGCGCGATTGTTAACTATCCTGCCCCGACGACCAGCGGCACTTGCGGAACTGTGACTTGCTCGCCGGCTTCCGGCACCTTCTTCCCGATCGGATCAACCGCGGTTAATTGTTCGGCTTCGATGGGCGGCAGCTGTTCATTTACTGTAGACGTGACCGGAACCTGCCCCAGCGGGTGTAATCCGACGTCTATCACAATTAACACTGGTGGCGCGGCTAGTCCTTATCCTTCGAGTATTGCGATTTCTGGTACGACCGGAGTCATAACACAAGTTACAGTGACGTTAAATGGCTTTGGTCACACCTTCCCCGACGACGTGGATATCATGCTCGTAGGACCTCACGGTCAGAACGCGATGATTTTATCCGACGTCGGGGGATCGACCGCAGTCAGCGGATTGACCATTACCCTCGATGATTCCGCCGCTACTAGCCTGCCGAACTCGAGTGCGCTGACCAGTGGCACATTCAAGCCTACTGATATTGTCGATGGTGCAGAAATCTTCCCTGCACCCGCTCCCGCTGTTTCCGGTTCGTCTTCACTGAGCGTTTTCAACGGCACATCTGCGGATGGAATCTGGAGCCTGTATGTGAAGGACGATACGGCGGGAGATGGCGGTACGATATCCGGCGGGTGGTGTTTGAACATAACTACTGCCGCCGCGCCTCCTTGCACGCTGACGTGTCCCGGTAACATCAGTCAACCGAGCACAGCAGGACAGTGCGGAGCGATAGTGACATATTCGGCCCCGACTACTAGCGGTACCTGTGGCACGGTGACTTGTTCGCCGGCTTCGGGCACCTTCTTCCCGATTGGAACCACTAATGTTACGTGCACTGCATCGGCGGGAGGCAGTTGCAGTTTCTCAGTGACGGTGACAGGGACTTGTCCGAGCGGCTGCAATCCGACTTCTATTACTATCAACAACGGAGGAGCTGCATCACCATATCCGTCAAAACTGGCTATCTCAGGTGTTTCGGGAACCGTGGCCAGCCTTACTGTGACGCTTAACGGTTTTGGACATTCGTTCCCTGACGACGTCGACGTTATGCTTGTCGGCCCTGGCGGGCAGACCGCGGTGCTGATGTCCGATGTCGGGGGCGCAACTTCGGTAAACGGTTTGACGCTTACATTCTCAGATTCTGCAGCGTCAAATCTTCCGGATAACGGACCGTTGGTTCCCGGAATGTTCAAACCCACGAACATCGGCGCCGGCGACGCGTTCCCCGCGCCGGCTCCGCCTTCTGGCGGCTCCGCGCTTAGCGTCTTTAACGGAACAGATCCGAATGGAACCTGGAGCCTTTACGTAGTCGATGATACGAGCGGGGACGGAGGAAGTATAAGTGGTGGATGGTGTCTTAATATCACCCCCAGCTGCACCTTAACCTGCCCGTCGAATGTAATGGTGTCGAACGATACGAACCAGTGTGGCGCAGTTGTAAATTACACGGCGCCCGGCGGGGGCTCTTGCGGGACTGTAACCTGTGCGCCGGCCTCTGGCTCATTCTTCCCGGTAGGCACTACCACAGTAACTTGTACTGCCTCCAGTGGCGGAAGCTGTACCTTCACCATAACGGTGAATGATACACAACCGCCGACTGTAACTTGTCCGGCAAACATCACGACTTCGACAGCAACTGGTCAGTGTAATGCGGTCGTGACCTACGTCACACCGGCAGGAAGCGATAACTGCCCTGGAGTGACGGTATCCTGCTCCCCGTCCTCCGGGTCAACCTTCTCGAAGGGGACTACTACAGTCACTTGTACGGCTACGGATGCCTCGAGCAATACCGCGTCATGTTCGTTTACGGTGACAGTGAACGATAATCAACCCCCAATCATTTCGTGTCCTTCGAACGTAAGCGTAACCGGAAACATCTTTGGCTCGTGTTCCGCGAACGTTAATCCAGGAACTGCAACCGCGACTGATAATTGTCCAGGCGTGGTCGTGGTTGGTGTCAGGAGCGATAGTCAGCCATTGAACTCTCCATATCCTCAGGGCACGACGACAATCATGTGGACGGCGACCGACACTTCGGGCAATACAGCAACGTGTTCGAATACGGTTACAGTGACGAATCCAAGTCCGGTGGTGACGATTAGCTCTCCCGCAAGCGGAGCCCTCTTCGCCGTGAACACGTCGGTAAGCTTCGTAGGTAGCTATACGGACAATGCGGGAGGAACTCACACAGCTCAATGGACTTTCGCGAGCAACAGCCAAACAATAAACCAGGCTGGAACGGTGAATGAATCGACCGGGTCGGTTACCGCAAGCTACGCGTTTACAAGCGCGGGTGTTTACCTGGTAACGTTGACTGTCAGCGATGGTTGTGGTGGAACCGGATCTGCAAACACCGTTGATGGTTTGACAGCGATGGTGGTTATATATGACCCGAACGGCGGTTACGTGACTGGCGGCGGTTGGATAAACTCGCCTGCGGGAGCATACGTTGCCGATCCAACGCTAACCGGAAAGGCCAGCTTCGGATTCGTGTCCAAGTATCAAAACGGCGGAGGTGTTCCAACCGGGAACACCGAGTTCCAGTTCCATGCCGCAAGTTTCAATTTCAGCAGCACGTCTTACGAGTGGCTGGTGATCGCTGGAGCGAGAGCGCAGTACAAAGGTTCAGGCACGGTAAACGGCTCGGGCGACTATCGATTCATACTCACAGCGATAGATGGGCAGCGTCCGGGCGGCGGTGGTTCGGACAAGTTCCGAATCCGTATCTGGAACAATGACGGAGGAGGTCTGGTCTACGATAATCAGTTGAACGATCCGGATAGCGCGGATCCGACAACACTCCTCGGAGGTGGAAGCATAGTCATTCACCCCTAGTGATTCCAGATGATAGCGGCGGGG